>CDYU01020162.1_pt1 | contig 94985 bp, 90 predicted proteins | sample 480701 | NCBI WGS metagenome assembly CDYU01 (sample SAMEA3182105, study PRJEB8094) | gut metagenome | biome: human; feature: gut; material: Stool; isolation source: human stools | place: Canada | collected 2013-02-26 | reverse complement strand
CTTGATTGCTTCGTATTTGTTCAGCCATTCAGTTGTAGGCATATCAGTTTCCTCCTGTTGATTTTGTTTCTTGATGTACACACTCTTTGAGCCATCCCAATAGCAGTTCACACACCGGCCATCCTGAAAATGATGGTCACAATTCGGGTAGCCATAGAGAATATGGGCACATTCCGGGCACAGCCCCATCATCTGTGAGGAGCCTTTGAAAAACAGGCTGCCGCACTCATCACAAAGGGCCAGTTCTTTTTCTGCCATAGGGATCACCAGTCCCGTTCCCGGATGGCCTCCTCGGTGTCAATGGGGATGCCAAACCACTCCAAAATGTAGGCCACGGTTGCCGCGATACATTCCCGTGCCACCGTTTCGATCTCGCTGTCGTGCTCGTCAAACTCCTCCTGGAGATCATTGATGCCGCAGACCGCCTCGTCCAGCGTTTCCTGCACCACTTCGGTGTCGGTTTCGCCACTCTCCAGCAGGGCGATGACCTTCTGAAGCTCGTCCTTTACCTTGTCCACCAGAAAAGCAGGATAGTAATCGTCCTGATACATCTCGTCCAGCAGCTTGTAATTGGGGTCAAATGCTTTCATAGGGATTGCTCCTTTCCTCGTGTATGTCAGTCACGCTCAGCTCTCATGTGTGATACAGAAAATCTCCTTGTTCAAATCAAAGTAGATTACCATCAGTTCGTCGGTAATCTCCGGGTTAAAGGACAGATCCAGAATGAAAACTTGCTGGTTCATCTCGCTATCCACCAGACTGCCGAACCGCTTGAGCTTCAAAAAGTCAACCATCTCAGCAAAGGACAGTTTGGCTGGGTCGGTTCCCGGAAAAAGTTCCGCCACAATATCCGGGCCTACATCGTCCCGATGGAACTCCATGAAAAATGTCACAACGCTATGGTAGCGGCTGTCCTCGTCTGCCAGCGCCGCTTTGATGGCGGCTTTGGCCTTCTCCGCCAATTTCTCCGCCTCATCCAGCATTTCTCCCACCGCATCCATGACAGCAGGATCGCCGGTCAGTTCTTCCTCTACATCGAAGATAAAGGGTAGTCCCGATTCCTCGGGAAAGTTGAAGATTTCCTCACCGGGTGTATATGTAAAATCAATGCGTTTACAATTCAGTTTCATAGATATACCTCTTATTTCAATTTCAGCACAAATCCCCAGATACTCACCACAATCAGGAGAACACCCAACAGAAAGAACACCACCCGCCGGTATCCTCTGCTGTGGCGGTGGGCATCCCGCGTACCAGTGGGGTCGCAGAGCCAGTTCCAGTTGCGGGTCGCTCCAATTAAAATCACGGCCCCGATGAGCACCGAGGCAATATACCAATGCTCTTGCAAAAATACTGTGATCTGTTCGCTGTTCATTTACATATAACCCCCTTTTCATCATCGGGAGTTTCCCGCCGAATAAATTCCTCCCGTTCTTTCAAATCTATTTCCAAGGCTTTTTCCTCCTCAAGATATTCCTCGCAGTCCCGAACCAGCTTTTGGGCGGCTGGGTCATCCGGGGCCAGGGCCAGCCAGCATTTTGCGTATTCATAGGCGGTGGCTGCGGAGCGGTACGCCATCAGGCAGGAATAGCCCATCCGGGAGTTCCAGTAAGGGTCGTTTTCTCCCTGGGTGCGAACGGACTCCAGCAGTCGGATGGCGTACTGGATGAGATTTCCGTCCACTTCACTGTCGGTTCCGTGCTCTCCATGATCTCCCAGGACCGCCAGATTGCTGTAAGCCCGACTCAGCTTGACGGTCAGCAGATAGCCCCGCTCCTGTTCCGGGATGGCTTCAATGGCCCGGATACACCGGGAATACTCGTCCTTCTTATTCCATTGCTCAAGCTGCTCCAGCAGCTTTGCTTCTTCTGCCTGATTCATCATTTCACCGCCTTTTCTGTGTCATGCTTTGCCTTTTTTGAAGTGTCCACTGCCTCGCCAGGTGTTGACCACACAGGTGAAGATCTGGCCGCAGTGCTTGCACCTAATCATGTGAGCCATAATTTCGTCTGCCCAGCCATCCTCTGTCTTTACCTTCTCCAGTGGGCAGGTGGATTCCTCTTGCATCAGTTCAAATTCCCCCTCCGACACCAACTGCTGAATGTAAGCAATACAGGCCAGATAGTCCTTTGGGGCGTCAAATTTTCTCCATGTTTGAATGTTTCGGCAGTGCTCGCACATAGTGGACGCCTCCTTACGCAAATACCTGCTGGTATTTCTCTTTTCATACTGTGCGACTTTTTCAGGTCTGCTGGTGCTGCATGGATACGATCTGGCAGTCCGAGCAGAACTCCACATAGAGCGTGCCCTCCGCACAGTCAAACACCGTATCCCACTGGATTTGGGCCAGATACTTCATAGGCTTCCCACAGTGGGGACAAGTGGCATATTCTGCATCCTGCACCCAGTTGCCAAAGCCGCCGATGGTATTCACATCCTGACAGGCCGCACCGTAAAACAGGGACACAGGCGCTTCGCCCAGCACAAAGGGATTTTCCGTGAGGGCCTTGTACTCCTCGGGACTGACATAGCAATCCGTCTTCTCCGCGCCGTCAAAGAGTTCGGAGGGAAAGACCTCCACGCCGCCATCCAGAGCGAACCGGTTGAAGGCGGGGCCTTTGAGGAATCCCACGCAGCTGGGGCAGCAGGTGGCAGTCAGGATACCATCCAGCCCCAGGAACCGGAGCCGCTCATCCCGGCCATCCAGCACCAAAATATCCACCATCCGCCCGCCGCAGTGGGGACAGGTGTCCTCCCGTGCTCGGCCAATGCGGACGGGAGATTTCTCGCCAGTGGTTCCCTTGACCATAGGATAGCAGGTATCGAAGCCCAGTCGGATTCTCTGGCCCTCCTTGTCGAAGGTCCAGCCTCCGATCTGCGCATAGCTGGATGGATCTACATAGAGACCCTTACGCCAGGGCCGGGGATTTCGCTCCAGCTCCAGCAGAGTCTCCATTGCCTTGTCATCTCCTTGCATAGCAAGGCAACTCATCAGGTTGGAGGCCGCGCTGGAATATTCTGCGGACAACAGCGCATGGATCAGACCATCCCGCACATCGGCGGGAGCATGATAATAGATCTCACAGGGCCAGAACACCTCTGCGGCCAGTGCCACTCGCTGAATCTCCGGGGTGATGGCATCATGGTAGCCAAGCAGCTGCCAAAAGTCGGCGAACTCTGGGTCCTCCATATCAGCCAGCCTCTGGATGTTCTGTATCAAGTTTCTTTGTTTTTCGACAATTTGTTCCGGCATCCAGGCCAGAGCAGCTTGCCGTTCTTGCTCGCACTTACATTTCCAACACAATCCCTCATAACCCAATGGGGTTCCACAGCTGGGGCAGGTATATTTCAGACTCATGTTCTCATACTCCTTTCAGGCAATAAAAAAGCCCCACGCCGCACTGTCATAAAGACAGTCTGACGCAGGACATGAAGAAGCCGCGTTGAAGGAGCCGCATCCACCAGCAGATGTAGTTTCTTCAACAACCAAAATATTTTTTTCGTATCTTAAAGCAGCAAATTGCTGTCCAATATATTTGTTCATAGCGGCACCATTTGTTCTGAGCGTAGTTTTATATCTTATTATATCACAGCACCCCTTCAATGAAAATATTTTGTTGGAAATGCTAATGAAAAATTTTTGTGAATTTGTTAAGGCGCAGGGGCTGTTATCTCCATAGTGTCTGGATGGACCAGAGTGATTACTTTTCCCTGATGCAAGGCATAGTTGACTGTCTGTGCTGTACCTGAGCGCAGCTTTTTCTGATTATCAAACACACCGATGATGTACTCTGCATGATCGACCATATAGTAATTCCTTTTTTTATAACTGGAAACATCCGCAGAATGTGAAATAACAATAGAATCGTTTGCGTTTTGGATCAGCTTTTTCAATCTATGTTTACTCTGATCCGGCCATTTAGAGTCATAGCCGATAAAGGGTACTACAACGATAATTTTAATATCCTCGTATCCCGTTTGTGCTCTCAATGTCAGCAGCTGTTCTCCAGCCCACATATCTACACCAAGAGCACCGCCGACAAAAAAAGTACGGACAAATTTCTCGTCATGGAGTATCCGAAACTGCTCCAGGAGACATTCTTTTAGTTTTTGGCATAGGGGATCTTCCTCATTATATCCAAAGCAAAATCTTGTTGGTCTGTGGCCGGTAATGGCGCAGGCATACTGATTCATATAAATCACCCTTGATAACTGCCGTGATTACGCATATAAAGCAAAAATAACGCAAATAATAATGCGTATAAAGGCTGTATTACAAAATTATAACGCAACACATACGAAGTATCAAGAATTGCTTTCTGCTATGCTAAAAGAGCAGAGAGGTGAGCGTATGGACGAAGAATTTATCCGCAATCGAATCACAGAATTACGATTGAAAAAAGGCGTTTCAGAATATCAGATGAGCATGGAGTTAGGGCAGAACAGAAGCTATATTCAGGCGATTTCTTCCGGGCGTTCTATGCCGTCTATGAAGCAGTTTCTCAACATCTGTGAGTATTTTGAAATCACGCCGCTTCAATTTTTTGATGCACAGGAGAATAACCCTCAGCTTATCAAGAAGGCTTTGGACGGAATGAGAAAGATGTCAGATGACGATCTGATTATGCTGATTGGTTTTATAAGTCGCTTAAACACAGAAAACTAACGATAGGAGGCAGTAAGCGTCCCGTCGTTAGTTTTTTCATTTTATGCGCAGCATATTGTGGCAAGCAATGCTTGTGGCTATCCATTTCGCCACAAACTGCTTGTTGAGGGCAGTGCCCCCAAGCCCCTTTGAACACAGAATTTCATTCTGTGGCTGCGCGTTCTGCGAACGCTTTTGACCAGGACCAGCTTATCGCTGGCCGTGGTCTTTTTCTTTTTCAACATCCTGTTCTACCTCCATTTTCAGCACCCGATCCACATTGGCCTTTGCCGTCAAAAGCTCCCGCATTTCCTCACGGGAACGCCGGTACTCGGCATAGGTCTTTTTCTTTTCTTCCAGCAATTTCGCGTACTCCGTCTGTAACTCTTTGACCTTGGGCAGCTTCTTGACGCCCATCTCATCAAAGGCATTCTTAGCAGCCTGGTGGAGCAGAATTTCTTCCTCATGTTCCTCCCGGAATTTCTTAGAGTAGCCTGCCTTGCGGTATGCCACATAGACCTCACGGGTCTTGGCATAATTTACAATGTGAGTACGCAGAACAGCAATCTCTGCCATGCGCTTTTCAGCCGCTTTGATCTGCGCCGAAAGCTCATTGTGATGTGCCGTGGCAGCCGCAGCCTTTTCTTCCAAAACCGCATACTCCAGCAGGTTATTCTCTGACAAGTAATTCATGGTCTGCGCCATCTGCTTGAGGTTGAACACCTTGGCCCATCGAGCATAGCCAGCACCTTTTCCAGCCTGCAATTTTGCCTGAATGTCCACCAGCAGATTGACCTTCTGCGTCTCTGCCTGTGTAACTATTTTCTTTCGTGGGGTATGCGCTTTCTTCCCGGAGAGAACCGCCTGCAAATCATCTAATCCATATCCTTCGCCCAGGCTGTCCATTCGGGCGGCTTTCTCCCAGCCGGGGAGTTTCAAACGATACGATTTCCCGCGCTTTGATACTTCACAGCCGGACTCTTTTAGCAGCTTCAGCAGTTCCTCAAAATTAGCAGGACTTTGTGATAATGCGTTGTCAATCGCTACACGCAGCAGCTCTCGGTGAGAGGGCTTTGCCTGATCGCCCAGCCACTTGTTATAGCTCTTTCCGTGAGGTTTCGGATTCTCCACAATGGACAGTCCGTTTTCGACGCAGATGGTGTCACTTAACTGTCGGACTGCCCTGGCTTTCCGCTTCAAGTAGTTCTGATGAAGCCTGTCCTTGCGTTCCTCACGCTTGCGGATTTCCTCTAATTCCTCCGGGGTAAGCTCCGCTTCTCCAAACGCCGGGGGAACGAATCGCCCAACAAAATTGAAGTAAATCTCGACCTCCTGTGTGGTCTGTATACTGCCTTTACGGTCACGCTCATGCAAATCCATGCACTCCTGATCCGACAGGGGGCGGAGCTTGTCCAGAAGGCCTTCCGCCGTTTCTTTCGTTGCCGGGTTCGGCGCATAGCGCCATGTCATGTAAATCTCATTCAGGGCAGCGTTCTGATTGGTACTTTCAATCTGAAACACCAGCCTCATTTCTGCTTCTGTCAGTTTCATTGCCAGCCTCCTTCAAAAATGGGTATAAAAAAACGCCATAGGTTTTTTGAGCCTACGGCGTTTCTTGCGATATTCACAATTCCGAACTCTCCAGCCACTCGTCAAAAGATTTCTTGGAGACGCGGATCGCATTGCCTATGCGGACGATCCTGAACTCCTCCTGCTTGACGAGCTGATATGCGGTTGTGCGGCCAATGTTTAGCATGGCTGCAATTTGTTCCACGGTGTATGTGCGCGGTTCCGGCAGTGACTTTTTCTCTTTCTTGTCCATAGTAACCTCCATGTATTTGCCTTGTCATTTTGACTAAGGGAGTGGAGAATGGCAGTAGCAATCAGTTTTGGCTGGGTGTCCTCTTGCTAAGAATTTGCTAATAGGACCACCCAACGGACACATAAAACTGCGTCAGAATAGGTGTTTTGCACCATAAAGTTCGTTTACTACAAGTCATTCTGCGTAAGGGATGATATTGGAAGTTACATCCGAACCGTGTATCACATGGTAAGCCATACTCCTAAGGGATGGCAAACAGAGTGGGTGCGCTGTGACTGCCAAGAGATCCATTTCAATTTGCACCGCTGCCTCTACTGGGATGTTACGAAACAATTCGAGTGTCCGGAGCTGTGCTGTGTATTCTGCGAAAGTGATGACATCTCCTTCTCCGGACTGGCTTCCAAAATAAACTTCCTGCGCAACGGAACGCTGGGCAGCGGAGCGGACTGCTGTGACTTCCATTTCATCAAGGCGCAATGAGGAATTAGGAAAACTGCCTATGAAACATACCTTTTACTCCCTTCTGCCCCTGTTTTTACTGCTGGATCTGGTTATTCCTTTTCTGCTGGCGCCCACCTATCCGGGCTACCGCCACACCCGGCAGGTCATGAGTGTGCTGGGAAACCGAAGCGCCCCCTTCCACACGGTCTATACTCTATGGCTGCTCTTCCTGGGGACAGCCATTCTGCTGACCTGCGCCCAGCTGTGCCCCCTCCTTTGGGGCCGGTCCGGCGGTCTCAGTCTGGCTCTGGCGGCAATCTTGATCATCTACGCTCTGGGCGGCTGCATTTTGTCAGGATTGTTTCCTGTATCAGAGACCAAGGCGATGGAGACTTTGTCCGCAAAGATTCACGGTTTCGGGTCGGTGTTGGGTTTTCTGGCGCTGACCTTCGCTCCGCTGGTCGTTGCACTGTTTTATTTCAAGGGCAGGCAGACCGGCCTTGCTCTGTGTGCGCTGACGTGCTTTATCCTGGCGTCGGTTTTCTTTGTGCTGTTCGTTATGGCAGACAAGCCCCGGTTTGCCCACACCGTGATCGCATGGGAGGGGCTGTGGCAGCGGCTGACCCTGCTGTTTATGTATCTTCCTCTGGCGCTGCTCTGTGCCAGAGGTGCACAATAAGAAAGGAGTGGTTCCGATGCCGCAGATGAACAACGGCGGAAAGTTTGTTTTTGGGAAATCCAACATTCAAGAATCCGGCAAAGTTCAGTTTCCCATCCAGGCTATGGCGGAATACCAGATCACCGCCGAAGGCAAGGTCTATCTCTTTACCGGAAGCAAGGTGACCTGTGGATTCTGCGTGACCAGAAAAGGGCTGCTCCTGCCATCCAAGCTGGGCCATATTCTGGCCGCTCTGCCCGAGCTGCGGGACTATACCGCCGAAGAAGGTGCATTTCTTCCTTATAAGGGCCGCTCCTACTGCTGGCTCTCTGTGACAGCAGACGGGCTGATCCGTCTGACGAAGCCAATGATGGATTTTCTTCGCATTAGGATTTCCCGAAAACCTCCTCAATCTCCGGCCTGACGAGCTTCAGGTAACCGTCCATTTCCTTTTGCAGTTTGCCCTTGTTTTTCTGATAATACTCGTGCATAGGTTCTCCCCCTGTGTTTGTATTTTCATTGCAAAGCAGGAGCGTCATCTCTGTGCTGATGACGCTCCCGTTGTGCATTTCAGGCAAACAAATCATCCTGTTGGCCATCTTATTTTCGGATCATAAGGATATCCTGGGTTCCGGAACAAAGCTGTTCGGTGCGGCTTTCAATTTTGGTGAATCCCGCCGCCCGGGCTGCCGCCTCCACTTCTCCGGCGCGTACCGCCAAATCCATGCCGTTGAGGAAGTAGGGCAGATAGCCCGTCATCATGTCCCAGGGACCGGACAAATCCTCCGCGATTCCCTCGGACACCACCAGAAGCACGCCGCCGGGATTGAGCGCGTCAAAGAACTTTTTCATCAGCGGCTCCATACCGCCCTTGGCAAAAAGCATGACGGATACGGCCAGGATCAAATCATAGCCACTGCCAAGATCGTTGGTGAGGAAGTTCCCCTGCATGACCTTGACCCGCTCTCCCAGCCCAGCGGCGTCCACCGAGGGCTGAATGATCTGAGATGGGATCTGATCCAGCAGCACGCCGGAGCGGTTCTCCCCGTCTCCGATGACAGCCAGCCCCAGCAGTCCGGCGGCACAGCCCACATCCAGCACCCGGCGGATCATACTGTTTTCCGGAAGTTCCCGGACAATGCGCAAAATCTCCTGCTGGCGGTACCCCTCCTCGGACATGCGGAGCATCTGGCCGTACTGAGCGAAGTCCAGATTCTGCTCCATCTCCATCTGGGGCATGGGCTGAGGGCCTTCTGTCAGCAGCTTTTTCACATCCATGGGCACCATGCCTTCGTTCTGTCCGTAAAAATGGATGAAACCGCCCAGATAGTCCGGCGTTCCCCGGACCAGATACTTCTGGGCTTCCTGGGAATTGACATAGCCGTCGCCCTCTTTTTGCACAAAGCCGTAGGTGCCGAGCGTTGCCAGCAGATACCCGGTATTCGCTTCGTTCCAGCCCATGGCCTGGGCCAGCTCTGCAGGGGTTTTCTTCTCCTGCAGGTGGGTAAAGAGATCCAGTTCCAAAGCGCTGCTCACCACCTTGCCGTACAGGTTGAGATAGGGCAGCTGCACCAGCTGATCCCATACGCTTAAATGCTTCATGTTGTTCAAGCTCCTTTCAGAATCAAACTCATCAAATTCCGACGCTCCAAATATTTGCCACAGACGTTCTACGCCGTCCCGGTTCAGGGGAAAGAACGCCTGGGGTGTTCCATCCTTCAGATGCAGAATGTGGGTGGCACACTGAAAGATCAGCTCCGGATCGTGGGTGACCATCAGGGTACAGACCGCATTCTGATTTGCGCTTGTGATTTGCTGTGCGGTGCGCAGCAAATTTTCTCCGTCCTGGCCGCTGGTGGGCTCATCGTAGAGCAGGAGCCGGCGACCGCTGGCCAGGGCGACACCCAGGGACAGCCGCTGCTTCTGCCCACCGGAAAGAGATCCGGGATGGCAGCTTTCCAGCCCCGCAAGCCCCAGAGCCGCCATGATCTCCCGTGCGTCTTGTTCCGTACTGTTGGGATTGTTCAGCGTCAGCTCTCCCAGCACCGTATCGGAAAACAGCTGGTGTCCCGCTTCCTGCATCACCAGATAAGACAGGCGGGACAGCGCTTTGGGCGCTGTCGGTTCCTTATCCACTTTTACTGTTCCCCGAAACCTCAGCAGTCCGCTCAGGGTCAGCAGCAGGGTGGATTTTCCCGCCCCGTTTCTCCCAACCACCGCAACGATGGCCCCTTTGGGGATCTGCAAGTGTGATATATGCAGCACTTCCCGGCGGCCCCGGAGACAGAAGAGGCTGCGCAGCTCCAGACCGGGTTCCATCCATTCTTTCGGTCGCGCCTGTGGACAGAGGGAGAACAGCTGCCATCGATCCACAGCCCGCAGGCCAAGGGCCTGGCGTGTCTGCGGATCCAGCGCCGTCATCTGTTCCGGCGTAAGATCCCCACGGAGTTTCCCGCTCTCCAGCAGCAAATAGCGATCCGCCAGACCGTGCAGATACCAGAGGCGATGTTCGGACACCAGGATCGTCACACCGGAGGCTTTCATGGTCTCAAGCAAGCCCCGCAATTTTCGGATGCTCTCCAGGTCCAGATTGGAGGACGGCTCGTCCAGCACCACCACCTGGGGCATGGACGCATAGACGCTGCCGCAGGCAATCTGCTGTTTTTCACCGCCGGACAGGGCAAAGATGCTGCGCTCCATTAACGACTCCAGCCCCAGCTCCGTTACCACCTGGTCCAGGCGGCGACGCATCTGCTCCCGGGGCATATTCTGGTTTTCCAGCTGAAAGGCCAGTTCTCCCGTGGTATCCGTATGAAAGAACTGGGTTCGGGGATTCTGAAACACACTGCCCACCACCCGGGCAAGTTCCGGCAGGGATGCGGATGCAGGCACCATACCGCTTACCGAAATATCCCCCTCCAGTCTGCCTTGGTAAAAATGGCAGGCCAAGCCGTTAATAATGCGCAGCAGCGTCGTTTTTCCACAGCCGCTTTTACCGCACAGCACCACGCATTGTCCCTTGGGAATGTGAAATGAAATGTGGTCCAGGCTGGGACTCTGCACTTCCTCTGACCCCTGAGATAAATATGTATAGGAAACCTCCTGAAACCGAATCATCGGGCCGCTCCCCTTTCAAAATGCCAGATTCCATACTGTGACCGCCAGTGACGCAAGGATCAAACCCCCGTCCAGTACGCCCAGTTTGAGCTCCAGGTAGTTGGTCCTGGGCCGATCCTTGTCAAAGCCTCTGGCCATAACCGCCGCCGACATTTCGTCCACCACCTCCGAACACTGGAGAAGGAATGGAACCAGAAGATACTCCAGTAGCCGCATGGGGTGGAGAATGCTGTTAATTCCCGTGGCTCCCAGTCGCCGGAGGCGCAAAGCCTGAGAAACCGCCTGCCACTCCTCCGTCATGGTGGGAACAAAACGAAACATTACGGCCACGGGGATGACCACCACCCCCGGCAGGCGCATGGCGGTAAAGGCACTGATATAAGCCCCCACCGTCACCGTCTTTGTGACCAGGTAGAAAGAGACGGCCAGCGGCAGAAGGAACCGCAGCACATGGCAGATCAACAGCACGGCATACTGAGCCACCCCGGAAAGCCGGCTCACCAGCAATTGGTCTCCCAGCGTCATCAGAAGAAACAGCAGAACCACCGCCACCGCCCTTCCAGCTTTTTTACTCAACAGCAGGACAACGATGCAGAGGAGCAGAAGGACGATCTCCTGCATCCGGGTCATCCCGGAAAAAACGCAGAGACAGGCCGCCACAAACAGGGCCAATTTGCTTCTGGGGTCGGGGTGAAAACGACTGTGCACCTGCCTGTTCACACTGCTCCGACCTTTGCGAAATGCTTTTTCAGCAGTTTCTTTCCGAACATGCCTCCCAGGATCCCACCCAGCAGCGCCAAAACAATAAATACGGCGATGATCCAGTCGGGCGTCAGACGGTCAATGGTATCTGCGTACTCCTGGCCATAGTAGGTCACGCAGGTGGAGAGGAAGGCATCCTTTGCCAACAGCAAGGAGAAAAAGGGCCCCATGGATGTCAGATTGAACACGCAGTAGCTGGCAGCCAACGCAGTGGGCGAGCGTCTCCGTTTCCCCCACGCGATCCCTTCCGCAACCACGCCCCACACCGCCGCGGCGATCAGAGGGTAAATACTTGCCATGGAAGTAATGGCGCCCACCAGCAGTGCAAGAATGAAAATGGCGCCTGTTTTAGGTACCTTCACGCAGTACAACAGATAAACTGTCCCCAATACAATGCCGGCAATCAGCGGAGTGGCCAGGTAGAGCACCGGAACAATGGGCAGTACCATAACTGCAAGAACCGTCAGCAGCACCAAATAAATTGCCGCAAATGCGCCGGCCGCGATCAGGTCTTTTGTGGTCAACTTGGACTTCATATAGAATCCTGCCTTTCAAGATCAATTTCTTTTGCCTTCGGTTAGCCATATCTAACCACTGATGATTATATGGTATCCAATTTTTTTGTTCCACTCTAAAAAGTCTGCCGAGGGTGCAAATGCTCCAAAAGGTCAAAAAAATATCCCGCGGTCAGGCGGGATATTTGGAAAAGCGCTTATTTGTTTTTCCTGCCGCTCCGGTACTGGGCCGGAGTGCAACCTACAACCGCACGGAATGCCTGGGCAAATTTGCTGGGATTCTGATACCCCAGTTCCAAAGCAATTTCTCCAATCTGGAGATCTGTCTCCAAAAGACGCTGGGACGCACAGTGCATTTTATAGCTGCGCAGATAGGCGTAGGGAGTCTCCCCATAGATTTGCTTGAACCCGGCTTTCAGCTGCGTCAGACTGATTTCATGTTCCGCCGCAAGCTCTTTCAGACTGATCCGTCCGTCCTCATTCTGGAGCATATGATCTTTCACTTGTTTGATCTTTTCTGTCAGCGCCTTGGGCAGATAACCGCAGTTTTCCTCAAAAACAGTCTGGTCGGCCTGAATGTGATAGAGCAGCTCCAGCAGTTTTAGTCGCAGGAAGGTCAACTGGGGTTTGGCCAGGTTTCCGTACAGTTCCCGGTACACATGCTCCACCGCCTCATTGCGGCGGAAGACTCTGCAATGCTCCGCCAGACTGTATTTCCGGAAAATTTCCCTGGCGCTGATTCCAAGACCGGCCAATTCCGGCACATCATCACAGGTCTGGGGGTACAGGATGATGGTAGAGCCAAAGTAATCCTTTAAGGGAAAGGAGGCGCCGATGGGCGGATGCAGCATGCTGTTGAGGGCAATATCCCCTTCGCCCATATAGATGTAATTCCAGTGGTCAAAGACGCATTCAAACCGCCCACGGGCACAGTGATGAATGCCGATCACATCCTGTTCCATGCCATCCTGAAAGCAGGTCTCACAAGCAAAATCCGTCACCATCAGCTGTACGCCCGGAAAAATATCATAGAGCCAAAGATCTGCATGGCCATCTTCCACAGGATATGTAGCATGGCTGACAAAGGGCGCCGCCCCCGGCGTTATGACTTTATCTTTCAGATAGTTCAGCTCCTGCACCGGGTCTCACCTCATTCCCATTTTGCTGCGGGTTGCACCTTGTTTTTCCCTCAAAAAAATTACAGTTCAAAATGTACCATCTTCACCATGCGGAACCGATCAGAAACAGCCATGCTAATCTTTGTGGACAACTTCAAATCGCTTCTTGGGATATGGCGGTAGTAGGGCTCCTTGGCCAGCACTCTGACCCCGCCACCGATTTTTCCGGCCAGCTCCGCCACTGAATCCACATAGAAAAACATCCGGGCATCAGCGTGGCCTACCTGCTTCATGTACCTCTTCCGCATCATGGACATACCACTTTTGCTCACAGCATCAAAGACAAGCTCGATCTTTCCGAATTTCTGCAGCATCTGGAACAGCCCCACAACCTTAACCTCCTCAAAATAGTGGAACAGCCCACCAGCGGTAACCAGGATGGGAGCATCCGGCGCATCAGCGCGAATCCTCCTGATCCAGTTTTCGGAAAAAGCGTCCCCGGTGAGGTAGATCTCGCGCTCCGCCTCCGGCAGCAGCTCCCGCCGGTACTCCACCACATGGAGCAGATCAACGGCGTACCATCGAGTGTGACCGTTGTCGCAGCGATGATACGTCGTTTCCAGACCGCATCCGAGCTGGACAATGATACCATCCGGCCTGCGTTCCAGAAATGACATGATGAACCGGTCCATATTGGCGGACCGAGCGGCGGAGGCCAGCAGGGTGTACTGGCTCTGTCCGTCCTGCTCCAGTAGGGCGGACGGCAGCTTCTTTTTCAGATCCAGTGCCTTTTCATCGTATAAGATCCGTGGGTAGTGCTCACTGGCATAGATTCTCCCCGCCATGGGGACAAACAGCGTGTCTTCCACAACGCCTAACTTTGACATAACAACACCCCTTCTGTTTTCCGGATTACTTCCTGCCGACAAGCCGCCTGGAAGATACTAGTATCATCATTGCCGCCCGGCGGCGGGAGCCGAAAGTTTCTTCTGCGGTATCCATGAGTCAGACATTCTGATAGCCCATAGTCGCTCTTCAAAAGGTATGATACTCTATGCTTGATTATAGTTAGCTATCGCTAACCAGTCAAGTCATTTTCTGTTAGGGACAGTTAATTTTCCTATCAGCTGTGTAGAGTGTTACGCAAGCTCTCACCCGCAACCTTCAAAGTGTGCGAGATTCAGGATTTTTTTCTTTCTCTGGGCGTAACGCAGAGTTTGATATGCTCCGCCGCTGGAATGATCCACACAGAATACCACAAGGTCGCTTCGATCCACCATCTGCCGGTTGCGAATCTGAATGGCACCCTTCGGATGGATGCCAGCGGCGGCGCTGCACAGTTCAATTTCATCATAATATGCTTCAAAGTTCTCCAAATTGTCCCGCAGCTCTGCCGTCGGATACGGAAGTAGCAAAATCAGGGCGCTATTGTCATCCCGCACACGGCGCTGTTGGCGCTTGACGGCAGAAGAAACAATCTGATCAAAGTCTCCGTTACGGCCAACCAGAAACTCCACATATTCCTTTTCCAAAAGCAATGTGTGGATCAGCGACTCCACACGCTCTTCCGCTTTCCAAAATTCCGGAACGATCCGATGTCCAAAAAAACTGACGGTAAATAGATCCATGTCGTTCTCGTTGGCATTTTCTGACCAACAGCTCCCTCAAGTAAATGTTTCACCTCTTGTTATATATAAGCATTTACTTGAAGTAAATAATCCTCTAATTGGTTTCAATTATATTTCACCTATTCTGTTGGTAGCATAATGTCGGGAGGTGAAGTGATGCAGACAGAGTTTCCGGAACGATATATCACTCTGGGTTTAAAAATCGCCTATTACAGAAAAAAGGCGGGATTGACGCAGGAGGTTCTTGCTGAACGGATCGGAAAAAGTGTTAATTTTGTCGGCCAGGTAGAAGGAACAGGAACAATTCGGGGTGTATCCTTGGAGACCCTGTTCAAAATCGCCCAAGTATTGAAGATTCAGCCCTCCAAACTGTTGGAGCACGACTGATTAGCATTGTAAAAAGAAAGCGAGTGCTGCCACCGGGGATATATCCGGTGACAGCACTCCTCATTTATAACGGTTTAGGCGTTCCTTCTCTCAGAGCTTCCACTGGCCGGACTCTTTACGGCCGGATACGAACGCTTGATACAGGCCCTCCTGGGCCATGAGCTGGCTGTGGGTGCCCCGCTGAACGATCTGTCCGCCGTCCAGCACCAGGATCTGGTCGGCGTTGTGAACCGTCTTCAGCCGGTGAGCGATCATCAGAATGGTCTTATCCCGGGTCAGGGCTTCGATGGCCTTTTGCAGCCGGTCCTCATTCTCCGGGTCTACATTGGCGGTAGCTTCATCCAGAATCACGATGGGAGCATCCTTCAAGATAGCCCTGGCGATGGAGATGCGCTGCTTCTCGCCGCCGGAAAGACTGGAGCCACCTTCGCCGATGACGGTGTCATAACCTTGGGGCAGGGTGAGAATGAAGTCGTGGCAACAGGCTTTCTTCGCCGCGGCCACCACTTCCTCGTGGGTGGCATTGGGGCATCCAAACTTGATGTTGTTTTCCACCGTGTCGGCAAAGAGATAGACCTTCTGGAATACCATGGAGATCTGATCCATCAGGCCCTCCAGGGTATAGTCCTTCACATTCTGACCGCCCACCAGGACGGCGCCACTCTCCACATCCCAGAACCGGGCGATGAGATTACACAGTGTGGTTTTCCCGGAGCCGCTGGGGCCCACGATGGCGGTGGTGGTTCTGTCCGGGATGGTGAAGGATACATCCCGCAGGATGGGCCGCTGGTCATAAGAGAACGAAACATGGTCGAAGGTAATGCCGTGCTCCCTGGGCGTGCCGGCCCGACCGGTCTCTGCCAGCTGGGGCATGGCGTCCGTCTCATCGGCATGGGCCATGCAGCTGCTGACGATACGCAGCAGGGACATGCCGCTGCCCGCCGAGGAGATCTGAGCAAAGACCAGGAAGGACATGATGACCACCATCAGGGCGTTGGCCAGGATCATGGTCCCGGAGAGATAGAACCATACCGCTGAGAGCATCATGGCCACGCTTCCCAGCTGGAGCGCGATCCCCTGCGCCATAATATAAGGGGTGAACATCTTTTCGATGTTTAGGTTGCTGCGGCAATTGTATTCCAGGGCTTCCTGCAGGGTACGGTCGCCCCGTCCGGTGAGGTTGAAGGACTTCACCACGCTCATGCCCTGCACATATTCCAGCACCGCCTCCACCAACTTGGCCTCGGACTTCTGACGGTGCGGGGCGAGGGCGGCGGATTTTTGCTCCATGGCGGAGGTGATGAACAAATAAACTGCGGTGGCTGCCACCACAATGAGACCGATCCGCCAGTCAAAAATCAGGATCATCACCGTAAAGACCAGAGCGTTGAGCATCCCGCCCAGCATGGTCACCAACACCATGGGGGCCACAGTCTCCACATTGTCCAGTACAGTGGTGCAGACCCCGGTGAGCTCTCCCAGGCTGTTGTCGTTGAAGTAGCCCATGGGGACGGATTTCATCCGCTGCCCGATGTCCACGCGCTTATTTGCCGCCATGAAGTACCCGGCGTGGGTCTGCTGGAGCTGAGAAAAATACTTGGTCACGGCGCTGCCCAGAATACTAACTGCCAACAGGCCCAGCGCCTGCCACGCCGTGGCATGGCCGGTTTTTCCATCCAGCAGAGCCAGGATGGTGTAGTAAATGGCGGCAATCTCAAACATATGGAACACCGCGTTGAAAAAGCAGGCGATCACCGAGCGCCGGATGTTGCGCTGTTCCTCACCGGCGAACCGCCAGATACCCCTGAATGTCTCGATCATACCGTTTCTCCCTCCTTTACACCCATGTGAGCCTGCCACAGATCGGCGTACAACGGGCAATGGCGCAACAGTTCTTCATGCCTGCCCTGTGCCTCGATGTTTCCGTCTTTGACGACCACGATCTGATCCGCGCCGGTGATGGTGGACAGGCGGTGGGCAATGACGATGACCGTCTTACCCTCCACCAGTTTTGCCACTGCCCGCTGGACCACTGCTTCATTCTCCGGATCAATGTAGGCGGTGGCCTCGTCCAGAATCACCACGGGGGCGTTTTTCAGCATAGCCCGGGCGATGGCGATACGCTGCCGCTCTCCTCCGGAGAGATGGGCGCCTCCGCCGCCCACCCGGGTGTCATAGCCATGCTCCAACTGGCGGATGAAACCGTCGCATCCGGCGGCTTTGGCGACTTGTTCCACTTCTTGATCAGTGGCATTTACCCGGCCCATACGGATATTTTCCCGGATGGTATCGTCAAAGAGGTAATTGTCCTGAGAAACAAAGGCCACCTGGTCATAGAGTTGTTCCAGCGGGATACGGCTTTCCTCCACGCCGCCCAGGGTAATGCGGCCCTCGGTCACATCCCAGAAACCGGCGATGAGCTTGGCAATGGTGGACTTGCCCGAACCGGAGGGACCAACCAAAGCGGTGAGGCTGCCGGCCGGAATGGTGAGGGAGATGTTGTGGAGGATCTCCTTTTCCTGGGCATATCCAAAGGAGACATGATCCAAGGCAATATCCGGTTTTCCCAGCTGTGCCGGCTGTGTTCCGTGATCCTGCTCCGACTTCAGGAGAATCTCGTCCACCGAGCCTACGATGGTACCTACCTTGGCAAGATTATCCACAAAGCCCATGGCGGCAATGAGAGGTCCCACAATACTCATGGACAGGATGATGGTGGTGAGAAATACCTCTGCAGACAAACTGCCGCCAGTGTAGAAGATCCAGCCCACAGGCAGCACCGTAATAAGCGTGGTGGGAGCGATGGCATAGGCCAGCGCCATTCCAAACTGGCATTTCTTCATCCAGGTGTAGTAGTAGGCAGCATTGGCCCGTACCCGGGAGGAGAACTTCTCATAGGAGTTCTTTCCCTGATTGAAGGCCTTGATAACCTCAATGCCGCCGATGTACTCCACAATGGTCTCGTTCATGGCCTGGGTCGTCTCCACCGCACCCTGATAGTCCTTGCCATAGCTGCCCATGATGGCCATCATAAAAGCCATGCCCACAGGAATGGACACCAGACTCAGCAATGCCATACGCCAGTCCAGCGTAAACAGATACACGAGAACGCATACCGGCGCCAGCAGATTGGAGGTCATCTCTGGCAGCAGATGAGCCAGCGTCGTCTCCATACTCTCCACCTGATCTACCACGATTTGTTTGAGCCGTCCGCTGGAGGTATCCAGAATATCTCCCAAGGGTAAGCGAGGCATTTTGGACAGAACCATCTTCCGGATGTCCCGCAGGATCTGGAAGGTGGCCTTGTGGGAGAGGGAAAGTGCCAGATTGTAAAGCAGGGTTTTGGCCAGATAGCCCCCCAGAGCCACCATACACCACAGAAGATAGAAGTTCCAGTCCCGCTGCCCGGTCAAAAGCGCTACCAGGATGTGCCCTGCTGAGAGATACGGCAGCAGCCCCAGCAGGACACCCGCCACCGCGCAGAAGATGGCGGCAATCAGGCCGCCGTGATGTTCCCTGCCCAGCTGCCACAGCCGCAGCAGCGGGCTTTGCGTTTTCTGCATAAATAAGCCTCCTTTAGTTAGTTATTGCTAACCTTTGGTTCTATGAAAAGGCCGCCGGGAAAGCGGCCTTTTGCACTACCGGAAGTTTTCGGGATGAAAGATCGTCTCAAATCCTGCCATGTGATAGTGGTTGAGCTGGCGGATATAGTGGAGCGCCCGGGCCTTATCCATGCGGCGCCGCACCGGCTCAAACATTCCGTTGAAGTAGGCGGTGGTAACGATATGGATCAAGTCCTCGGTGACCTGACCGGAGCGAACGCTCTCACAGCCGATGACCTCCATGTATTTGTAGGTGTAACTGACTTCGATCTCCACCAACTCGTCAATATACTGGGCATATTCCGTCCCGGCGGCCCGGCGGAGCAGTAGTTCAAACTCCGACAGGTGCTCATAGATGTAATCAAACAGTCCCTCCTGGGCATGGGCAGTGTAACGCCCCATCTCCTCCTGCTGGGTTTGGCCGTCAAACCCGTGAAAAGACTCCTGAATCTCCAAAAAACGGCGCTTCAGCTCTCCGGCAGCAGGCTCCACCAGGGCCCGGAACAATCCCGCCTTGTCGGTAAAGCGGGTATAAATGGAGCCGGTGCTGGTTTCCGCCGCTTTGGCGATGTCCCGCAGGGAGGCCAGAGCAAAGCCTTTTTCCAAAAATTCCTGACGGGCGCAGTGGAGTACATTTTCATAGACCCCTTCGATCTGCTTTGCCATGGTATCGCCTCGCAATTCAAAACAGTGTTTCAAAACGGTGTTTTGAATATACAACCAAAAAGCGAGTTTGTCAAGAGAGGATTTCCCCTTGACAGGGATAGAAAGGGATGCTATATTGATAATCAGATTATCGGTAATCAAATTATCATTTGTCGGGAGTGGTGTTATGGCAAGACCGGATACTTCCATCGACCCTCGGATCATGGACAGTGCCAGAGAGGAGTTTCGGACGCTTGGCTTTGAGAAGGCTTCCCTGAAATCCATCTGCCAGCGGGCTGGGGTGACAACCGGCGCCCTTTATAAGCGTTACGCCGGAAAAGAGGAGCTGTTTCGCGCTGTGGTGGCGGATACGGTGGCGGATTTGGATGCTGTTTATGAGGAACGGACGGCGGTGCCGGCATCCGCACTCTCCGACGAAGATCTGATCCGGGCGTGGTATATGGATGAGGAATATATGCTGTGGTGGTTCCGCTTTCTCAATGATCGGCGGGATGGCTTTGTTCTGCTGCTTACCGGATCGGAGGGTACTGCCTACGCCAACTTCCAGCACGACTGGGTGGAGAAAATGACGGAAGGCACCTGGACCTACTATGCTGAGGCCAGACACCGAGGGTTATGTACGGTGGATATGACGCAAGAGGAACTTCATGTAGTTCTGTCCGCTTTCTGGACCACCATTTACGAGCCCTTTATCCACGACTTCGCCTGGCCGGAGATCCAGCGCCACTGTACTCTGGTCTGCCGTCTCTTTGACTGGTATGCCGCCCTGGGATTCCCCAAGGGGTGAAAAATGCCTCTCCGGAGGTTTTTTTCTCGCCAATAAGTTAGCAATAACTAACCAAAAAGGAGTGATACTGTGTTTCAAAAAGTCCTGCGCTACACCGGACGCCACCGGAAGACCACCTACGCCTCCATTCTGGTGCTGGTGGCCGGCGTGGCCATGAGCGCACTGCCCTATTTCTTCCTCTACCGCCTGCTGCGCCCCCTGCTGACTGGGGGCAGTCTCACTTTGGAGGAAACCTTATTCAACGCCGGGGCCATGGCTCTATGCATGGTCCTCTACGGCCTTCTTTATGTGGAAGGGCTGGCACTGTCCCACTGTTCTGCCTATCATACGCTGGAAAACCTCCGGCTCCATCTCCAGAGCAAGCTGGAAAAGCAACCCCTGGGCGCGATCCAGGAGAAGGGCGTTGGAGTCTGGAAGAAGATGTTCATTGACGACATTGAGAGCATGGAACTTCTGCTGGCCCACGCCCTGCCGGAAGGGCTGTCCAATCTGGCGGTGCCGGTGGTGGTATTTGTGGCCATGTTCCTCACGGACTGGAAGCTGGGTCTGCTTTCCCTCTGCTCCCTTCCACTGGGCGTGCTGGCCATGGGCATGATGTACCGCTCCGGCATGAGCAAGATGGGAGACTACTACGCCGCCGGGCAGAAAATGAACAACACCATCGTGGAGTACATCAACGGCATGGAAGTCGTGAAAGTCTTCAACCGGGACGGAGAGTCATATCACCGCTTTGAGACCGATGTAAAAAACTACCGTGATTTTACTCTGGATTGGTTCCGGGCCTGCTGGCTGTGGATGGCTCTCTACACCAGCATTTTGCCCTGCGTGGCGCTGGTGCTGCTGCCAGCCGGCGGCTATCTGGTACTCACCGGCGCCTCTACCTTGCCGGATTACGCGCTGGTATTGTGCATGTCTTTTTCCGTGGGACCGCCTCTGATCCGAGCCATGAACTTTATGTCGGTGCTGCCCCAGCTGAGCTACAAGATTGACCAAATGGAATCTCTGTTCAATATTCCGCCCCTGAAAGAAGGAAAAACGGATTTCAACGGAAACGATTTGCAGATCCGCTTTGAGAATGTGCGGTTTTCTTATGAAAAGGACGAAGTCCTCCACGGCATCTCCTTCTCTGTCCCCCAGGGGAGCCTCACTGCTTTGGTGGGAGAATCCGGCAGCGGGAAGTCGACCCTTGCCAAGCTGCTGGTCCACTTTTACGATGTGACGGACGGACGCATCACGCTGGGGGGGCAAGACCTGCGAGAGATGTCCCTCGCCTCTCTGAATGAGCAGATCTCCTTCGTCGCGCAGGAGCAGTTCCTGTTCAACACCAGCCTGTTGGAGAACATCCGGCTGGGAAGACCCGGCGCCACCGACGAGGAGGTGCTGGCGGCGGCGGAACGGGCTCAATGCGGAGAGTTTCTGAAACGGCTGGAAAAAGGAATCTATACCATGGCCGGCGATGGCGGCAAAGGGCTTTCCGGCGGGGAGCGGCAGCGGATCGCCCTGGCCCGGGCGATTTTGAAGGACGCTCCCATCGTGGTGCTGGATGAGGCCACCGCTTTTTTGGACCCGGAGAATGAGGAGAAAATGAACGCCGCCATTGCCGAGGTGATCCGGGGCAAGACGGTCATCGTCATCGCCCACCGACTTCAGTCCATTGCAGGTGCCGATCAGATCGTGGTGCTGGATCAGGGCAATGTGGCAGGGATTGGCCGCCACGATACATTGCGAAAGACTTGCCCCGCCTATGAAAAACTGTGGCGGGCTGCCGAGGGAGCCGCTGCCTGGCGTGTCTCTGCGGAGAAAGGAGGCGACGAGGCATGATCGCGCTGATGAAACGAATCCTGTCCGTATCCGGCCCCTATCAGGGGCGGATCAAGCTGGCCTTTGTCTTTGCGTTCCTGAAGGCCATGCTGTCCAAGGCCCCCATCGGTCTGTCCTTCCTGGCCCTGAGCGCTTTTCTCCAGGGAACCATGACGGCACGGCTGTGCCTGTGGCTGGCGGTGGGCACGGTGGGCTGCGTTCTGCTGGAGTGCCTGTGCCAGAACATCGCCGACCGGCTCCAGGCCGCGGCGGGCTATATGGTATTCGCCGATCTGCGCATGGAGCTGGGACGGCATCTGCGCCGCCTGCCCATGGGCTATTTCACAGAGGGCAACATCGGCAAAATCAGTTCCGTTCTGTCCACCGACATGGTGTTCATTGAGGAGAACTGTATGCACGACATTGCCAACATGATGAGCTATACCTTTGCCCAAGCCATTCTTGTGCTGTGGCTGGCCTTCCTGAATCCCTGGCTGGGACTGGCCGCCTTGGTGGTGGTAGGGATCATTTGGCAGCTGGGCCGCGCTTCCCTGGGGAGCACCCTGGCTCACTCTGATGTCCGACAGGAGCAGAGCGAGGCTCTCACACGGGCAGTGCTGGACTATGTGGAGGGCATTGGTATTGCCAAGACCTTCAACCTGCTGGGAGAGCGTTCCGCGCAGCTCACCGAGAATTTTGCCCGGAGCCGCAAGGTCAGCATCGAGTTCGAGGAAAGTCAGGCCCCCTGGATGCGGGCCCTCTATCTGCTGTGCGGTCTGGGCTCGGTGCTGATAATCCCCCTGTCACTCTGGCTCTATGGCCGTGGGCAGCTCTCCATCACCTTCCTGCTGGGTGTCTTGCTCTTCGTCTTTGACCTTTTCGGCCCCATTAAGGCACTCTACAGCCAAGCCACCCGCCTGACGGTGATGAACGCCTGCATGGACCGGATCGAGGCGGTACTGGCCCAGCCAGAACTACCTGACCGGGGCCGGGAGACCTTACCCAAAGCCGGCGGTTCCCCGGAGGTGGAGTTCCGAAATGTCACCTTCGCCTACGGGGAGAAAGAGGTACTGCATGATGTCTCTTTCACACTGGAGAAAAACCGGATGCTGGCCCTGGTGGGGCCCTCTGGCGGCGGTAAAAGTACTGTAGCCAACCTGCTCTCCCGGTTTTGGGATGTCAAACAGGGCCAAATCTTAGTGCGGGGCAGGGACATCCGCGATATTCCTCTTTCTGATCTGATGGATCAGATCTCTATGGTGTTCCAGCGGGTCTACTTATTCCAGGATACCGTGTATAACAACATCGCCATGGGGCGGACAGACGCCACACGGGAGGAGGTTTATGAGGCGGCCAGAAAAGCCCGATGCTATGACTTCATCATGGAGCTGCCCGACGGCTTTGACACGGTCATCGGCGAAGGTGGAGCCAGCCTATCCGGCGGAGAACGGCAGCGGATCTCCATTGCCCGCTGCATTCTGAAGGATGCTCCCATTGTCATTCTGGATGAGGCCACTGCCAGCGTGGACGCCGACAATGAGAGCTACATCCAGGAGGCCATCACCCAACTGTGCCGGGGCAAGACCCTGCTGGTCATTGCCCACCGGCTCAATACCATTCGCCACGCCGATGAGATCCTGGTTATTGACCAGGGGCGCATCGTTCAGGCCGGCGACCACGACAAACTTATGGCGGAGGAGGGCATTTACCGCCGCTTCATCACCGCCCGCTCCAATCCCACCGGTTGGTGCCGGTAAACACAGTGAGCCGAACGAAACGGAAAGAATGGCCGGGAGATGTATCCCGGTCATTCTTCGTTCTCGCTTCTTCCCTTGATTTATCCCAGAGAACATGCAAAACCAATATGGCGGCATCTTGCAATTTCGTGCAACAAAGAGTATGATGTAGTTAGCAATCGCTAACCATCATTGAGGTGACCATATTGTTATGAAAAAGATATTAGGAACGATATTAGCAATAATATTTTTATTTGCGACTATTTTGATGGGGTTAATATTCAGTGGAAAGATTGAATTAAATGAAAATTGGACATTTGTACTATCTGTTGTACAAATTATTAGTTGGTTGGGATATACCAACCTATCAGAATTAGAAAAGCGCTATAAGATAGTAATAAGTGCTTTTACTATAGTTGCCGTGTGCATTATAGGATTATTTTATTTCTTAAAATAAAGAAATTTTGTTGAAGTATTAAAAAGAAGACCGGATTTCAGTAAGCTATCTGGTCTTCTTTTTTTGATTTTTAATATCATATCAAGGCTCATTCAATTGTGGTAATTTCGTGGTAAAATGAGTGTTTTTCTATAGTTCAAAATGCTGGAAAGCATAGTGTTTATGCGGATAATCGAAAACTAAATATAAAATTTCAGCAAAATTCCATAACAGAACCTCCTTTTTTATCTTGCCAGCATTAAGATGGTTCTTCAAAGAGGGACTCTAATTCATGGTAGAACGACTCATCGATCTGGCGGAAAGTACGGCCATTGTCTGGGCGGTCGTCAATGAGGTAGTAACTGCCGTCCTGCTCAAATGCCAGGCAGGTGATCATGTCCGCATGGCTGAGCAGCTCGTCGTGTGTCTGGTACTCAATCCGGATCTCAAAGCCATCCTTGAAATCATAGCCGCCGGTCCCATCCGGTTTCCCGTAGATGTCATGCTCCAGGTCGAGATAGGGGGCGCTGTCAATGCCCACCAGGATGTCAAAGGCCACATCATCCTCCTGAATCTCCGCAACGCCCACATTGAAATTGCCGACGATTTGGACGACCGAAATCCGTTCCGGCATGAAGAAGTCTGCAGCATCGGGGTCCAGTTCGTCATACTGCGGCACAATATAATAGACGGTGGGGTTGAAGTCCACGGTATCTACATAGCAGGGAATCCGCTCTCCGCCCAAGGTGATCTTCAGATTCGGCGCATTTTCCGCAGTGGACAGGATGCTGAACAGTGTCCCGTCGTTTCCGGTCTCCTCCAGCTCCAACTTCACCGTTGTTCCAAAGATGCTGGTGGATTGGCCCAGGCCGGAGTGAGAGGAATCTCCACCGCCGGGAACATAGACGAGGAAGTAATACGCCGTGTTGCTGCCATTAAAATAGTCATAACGCAGGGCATGGGCGCGGGTTCCCTCCTGATTCAAGCCAGCCAGCCATTCTTGCACCTTTTCTACAGCTTCCTCTTGCGACAGGCCTTCCATCTCTGCGAAGTACTCATCCCGGCTCAATTCCTGCATACTGGCGGAGCCGCTGCCTCTCAGTCCCATAAACCCGAAGGCAGCAAGCAGAATCAGCAGCAGCGGAACCAAGAGGATCACCAGAAGGATCTTCCAGCCGGTCCGGTCCTTGGGGCGCACCGGCGTCTGGATGTCATCCTGGAACTCCGGGAGGGGCGTGGTGCATCTGGGACAGACCTTCCAATCCGGCTCCACCGGGGCCTTACAGTTTGGGCAGGAGGGGCGTAGTTTGGCGCCGCACTTGGGACACACCACATAGGTTTCCATGACTGGGGTGCTGCACTGTGGGCATCTGAGGTTCATGTAGTTTCCACGAACCAGGAGATACACAATGAGGCCGATGAAAGCAGGGGCTAGGGCTGCGACAAGGGCCCAGAGGATGGCATTCATATTCCGCTGTCTGGCGTCACGATAGACGAAAAAGCCGACGATAAACGGCAGAAGAATGATGAGGACCAGCACAATCATGACAGGGACAGTCGCAACGGTACTCATGCTGTTTTCCCTCCTTTACGAGAATAGACGATGGCGATGACACCACCGCCGGTTGCCGCAATCATGATATATCCAAAGCATAGCAGAGAGAGTACAGGGTACCAGTCGATTGCTGAGTACCCCAGCAGGACAGCGGCTATCATCAAGAGAAAGCCTGCCAGAACTGCGACGGCGGTCTGAATCCGCAGTTTGCGCCGCTCCAGCTCCGCCCGGAGCATTTGCTCGTTGAGGACCGGAGGCGTGCGCTGTTCAAAATCATAAATCTGTTTCATTTCCAAGCGCCTCCTTCAGGAGCTTTCTGGCTTTGTCCAGCCGCGATTTGACGGTTCCGCTGGGAATTTCTAAGAGCTGCGCGGTTGCTGCAATATCCCTATCGTCAAAGTAATAGAGGATCACAGCCAGACGGTATTTTTCAGGGAGATGGTCGATTGCCTCATAGAGCGGCCTGTAATCCACCTTTTCGGGAGCAGGTATAGAGCAGAGCAGGAACTCCTTTTCCTCATTGCTGCGGAAATGAAGAAAGGGACTTTTTGAGAGGCGCCGCAGGGCGTTCCGGTACAGGTTGACACAGATTTTGGTGAGCCAGGGTTCGAAACCCTGGCTTGTATCATATCGAGAGAAGTTTTTGACCACCTGCAGCCAGGTATCCTGGTACAGATCATCTGCCTCCAGCGTGTTGGCGCAGAGCGTCAGGCACAGGCCATAGAGGCGTTTCCCGTATTGGTGGATGTACTGATCTATCACACGCTCTGCACCTCCTCTCACCTACACATACAATCGAGAAGGCATTTGGTTCGCCCAGCAAAAGAAAATTTCCATCGTAAAATAAGTAATGCAAATTATCTTTCATTTTTTGAAAAATAATGCTATTCGATGAATTCCTTAAAGCATCCTTTTTGCTGTTTCACTGGTTACTTCACAGCATCCCTCGCTGCATGGGACAGTCAGGCGGAAAGAGAACCGGCCTTTCCTGATGTCAAACTTCCTGAGTCCCATTTCCAGGTCTGCGTCGGTCAACAGATAGCCATGTAGCGGCTGTCAATTCCTCACGGTTTTTCTCTGTTGGCTTCGTCACAGCTGGTTGACTCTTTCTGCCCGTAAGTATGAGAAAAGGGCCGTCGATTACTCGGCCGCCCTCCAAGGTTTGTAAACTGCTTGTATATGCTACTGTTTAATAACAGTCCGCCAAATTTGCATAGACTCATTGCCCGTGCGCATCCTTCCGCATTTTCGTTACCTGTTCCAAATGCGCCTGTACCGCCGCAAAGGATTTTTCGCTGATCACATGCTCGATCCGGCAGGCGTCCTCGGTCGCGGTCTCCTCGTCCACACCCAGTTCCATCAGTATCTGGCTCAACACCATATGGCGGGTGTACATCGTCTTTGCAATGGCAAGCCCGGTCTCCGTCAGCGTGATCGCACCGTCGGCGTCCACATTCACATACCCGTCCTTTTTCAAAATGGACATGGCTCTGCTGACGCTGGGTTTGGTAAAGCCCAGCTGTTCTCCCACATCGATAGCCCGAACGAAGGCGCTATCCTGAGAGAGGATATAGATGGTTTCCAGATACATCTGGCCAGACTCGTGAATTGCCATAGGAACCTCCAAAAAACGGGCGTTTTGCTTATTATAACACAGGCGTCCGACAAGCGCCACTTTTTTCTGTCAACAAAATCCATCGCTATTCTGGAAATGGCGTCCCTGGACATTCTGAACGCCCTTGGCGTGGGCGACCGGGTAGTGGGTACTGCCTCCACCAGGCTGGAGTATCTCCAGGACTACATCAATGACGAGATCGCCAACCTGGGCACCATCAAGGAGGCCGACCTGGAAGCGGTTATGGCCTGCGAACCGGATGTTATTTTCATCAGTGGACGCCTGTCCTCCAGCTATGACGCACTCAGCGAGATCGCGCCCGTGGTCTTTCTGGCTACCGATACCGAGTTGGGCATCGTCGAGAGCGTCCGGCGGAATGCCGCCACCATCGCCTCCATGTTTGGCCTTGAGGATCAAGTAGATGAACTGATGGCCGGCTTTGACGCCCGCATTCAGGCCCTTCAGGCCGTCTCCGAGGGCCAGGCCGCCATCGTTGGCATGTATACCAGCGGCAGCTTCAATGTGCTGGGCAACGACGGCCGCTGCTCCATCATCGGTGTGGAAGCGGGCTTTGAGAACATCGGCGTGGACGCCAACATCGACACCTCCACCCACGGCAACGAGGCCTCCTTTGAGTTCCTTGTGGAAAAGGCGCCCGATTATATCTTCGTCATGGATCGCGATGCCGCTATCGGCACCGACAGCGCGCAGCTGGCGCAGGATATTATGGAAAATGAGCTGGTGATGGGCAACGAGGCCTACAAGAACGGCCATCTCGTCTATCTGGCTCACCCCGCCGTGTGGTACACCGCCGAGGGCGGCATCACCGCGCTGGATCTCATGCTGCAGGATCTGGAGAACGATCTGCTGGGATAAGCCACCGTTCAGAGAACTCACGGTTCTCCCCTCAAACCATTCGCACCTATGCGATAAATCCACTTCGTCCAAAAACAGAGGAGTACTTACTATGGAACAGGAATACAGAATGCCTCTCATCAGAGATAAGGCCCCGTCCTTTGAAGCCGTCACCACGCAGGGTCCCGTCAAGTTCCCGGAGGATTACGCTGGCAAATGGGTAATCCTCTTCTTCCATCCCGCAGATTTCACCCTGGTCTGCACCACGGAGTTTATGACCTTTGGCTCCATGATCGATGAGTTCAAGGCCCTCAACACTGAGCTGCTGGGTCTTTCGGTGGACTCAATCTATTCCCACATCGCCTGGCTGCGAAAAATCCAGGAGCTGGAGCGGAATGGCAAAAAGCACATCAATGTGACCTTCCCGCTCATCGAGGATATCCGCATGGAAGTGGCCAACAAGTACGGGATGATCCAGCCTGGACAGTCCAACACACAGGCAGTGCGGGCGGTGTTTGTCATTGACCCCAACGGCGTGGTGCGGACCATCCTGTACTATCCGCTGTCCACGGGCCGCAACTTCGATGAGATCAAGCGCATCATTCTGGCACTCCAGAAGGCAGATGCCGACGCCTGCGCCACCCCGGCCGACTGGCGACCCGGCGATGATGTCATCGTACCCACCGCCGGCAGCTGCGGCGTAGCCAAGGAGTGGATGGACAACCAGAGCGAGGATCAGTATTGCCTGGACTGGTTCCTGTGCTTCCGCAAAGAGCCGAAATAATATTAAGTTTATTCTCCAACAGAAACTCGGTCGAGATTTCATGCACGAGATCTCGACCGGGTTTTATAATATTTTCAGTTATACTTTTCAAAGCGATAGCCATATCCATATACAGTTTGAATCGCATTGATATTTAGTTTTTTTCGTATCTTGCATATCCTGCTGGTGACGCTTTCCGGGCCAGCAGCAAAAACATCCGGCATAGCATACTGATAAAGCTGCTCTCGGGTAAAAGTCCAACCGGGATGTGAAGCCAGATGATACAGAATGTTGAACTCCATCGTAGTCATTTCTACGACGCGACCATTTACATAGACTCTGCGTTGGTTTGGGTCTATACACAGATTGTCATAGTGCAGCACTGCCATCCCGGTCAACAGTCTCACCTCCCCCATTATTTCTTTTCTGTCAAAGTCTTTTTTAAGCGTTGAAAACTACTCTCGCTGATGACATGCTCAATCCGGCAGGCGTCCCGCTCGGCAGTAATGGGATCTACCCCAGCATTTGTCAGCATTTCTGTAAAGAAGCGGTGCTTTTCGTAGATTTGTTCCGCCACTTCCCTGCCCACATCGGTCAGATGCAGAAAATAGTCGCTGTCCATCGTCAGGAAGCCCCCGTCCCGCAGGGTTGCCACCGCATGGCACACGCTGGGCTTGGACACCCCCATGTGCCGGGCAACATCCACGGAGCGCACCATGCCCATCTTCTTGTGGAGAAGAAGTATGGCCTCCAAGTAATCCTCACCGGAAGCGTACAGTTTTTTATCCGGAGGCATTGCACACACCAACTCCTTGCTCGCGGGAGAAGAAAGCCCGCAAGAGCCCTACAGCATCCCCGTCCATCGGCCGATGCCACAGCACCTTGCTCCCCTGAATGAACAACAGGTAGGTGCAGCACTTATAAATGAGCTCCGGGTCATGCGTAATCAGAAACAGGCTCTTTCCCATCTTTTTCAGACGGTTTAAGTTGTCCGATACCTCCAGCATATGACGGTAATCCAATCCGCTGGTAGGTTCGTCAAATATCAGGACCTTTTTGTCCGATGCTATTGCACTGCCAATCGCCACCCTCTGCTTTTCTCCTCCGGACAGGGACATGGGGTGCAGTTTTGCTTTGCCCAACAGGTCAAGGCTGTTCAGTATCTCCTTGGCGCGGGCTGTGTCTGCTTTCTCGTCCTCGCCATCCATACTAAGCATCAATTCGTCCAGTACATCTTCTGTGAATAGCTGGTGATTTACATCCTGCATGACCATATAGGAGATATGCCTGCGCTGCTTCGCGTCATAGGAGGCCCCATCCATTTCAAGCACACCTTTCGCTTTTTTATCCAGACCGCACAGGCATCGGGCGAAGGTAGATTTTCCCGCGCCGTTGTTTCCGATGATGCCGATGATCTCCCCTTGGGGCAGGGTCAGGTCTGGAATATCCACATTGAGGGGGCCGTGCTTTTCATAGGAGAACTGGAACCCCTTGATATGTAATTGCGGAGCGGCCAGCTTGGGAGCGGCCTCCGGGGACAGGTGGAATGGGTCCAGTGCCCGCAGCCCCATTCCCCGCAATTCATCGGGCGGTAGTTTTTGAAACTCCGCCCCGGTAAATTCCCGTACAATACTTCCGTCTTTCATATAGAAGATTCGATCTGCATAGGGAACGAGATAATAAAGCCGGTGTTCCGCGACAATCACGGTCTTTTTCTCAGACTGCCAGTGCCGGATCACACCAATCAAATCTTCGATGGTGGCAATATCCAGATTGGAGGACGGTTCGTCCAATACGAAAATGTCCGGGCGGATTGCGTCAGCAGATGCACAGGCAATTTTTTGCTTTTCCCCGCCGGACAGGGCAAACAAGCTCCGGTTCAGCAGTTTTTCCAGCTTGAGGCTGTGGGCGGTTTCCTCCAGACGCTTCCGCATCTCCGGGACCGGCAGGGCCATGTTTTCACACCCAAAAACAATCTCGCTGGTGGTATCTACATTGTAGAATTGTGTCCTTGGGTTTTGGAATACAGATCCCACCCGCTGCCCGATTTGATAAAGAGGATAGTCTTTTAACTCTTTCCCGTCTAAAAGGACTTGCCCGGTCAGTTTCCCTCCGTAGTAATGAGGGATCAGACCGTTGATCAGCCGAGTCAGCGTTGTCTTGCCACATCCGGACTCTCCGCAGAACAGAATAGTTTCGCCATCCTGTATTGTTAGATTTATATGGCTCAGGTTGTTCTCGGTTTCCCCGTTCTCATAGGTAAAGGAAACATCTTTTAATTCGATCACAGTATCACCTCCTTACCACGGACTGAAAAAGTATGTGGAGAGCAGTGCGGCTCCGGCAATCAGTACCGCCAGCAGATCCCAGCCAGTAAAACCGACCTTTGTGATATTGGTGCGCCGGACCGGGTTATCCAGGCCGCGGGTCAGGGCCGCCGCGGAGAGTTCATCCCCAATTTTGACCACCGAGATCATCAGGGGAATAAAACGGTATTCAATCAGGGCAGCGGGGTTTTGCCAGAATTTCTTTGTTCCGAACTGGACCTCCCGCATCCGCATGGCGTCCTTGATGGCGGCCGACTCCTCCTGCATGGTAGGGATAAAGCGAAACAGGACGGAGAGCGGAATGGTGATCTGCCGCCCAATGTGCATCCGGCCCAGTGCGGTAATGCACTCGCTGGCCGTGGTGGATTTGATGATGTAGGCCCCCATCATAAAGGCCGGAAACAGTCGCAGGACCAGTCCCACCAACAGGACTACCAGCATATTGACGATCATGGGAAACTGGACGGAGTTCTGGATGGCCTGCACAAACAGCCCCGCTGCGAACAGACAGAAGAACACTGTTGCTGTCTTATACTGTCGGTTAGTCAAGAACAGGACAAAGGGAATCATCGCCACCGCGATCATAAAGGCGGTGTGGCTGTATAGAAATTCTGCGGTAGCGACAATGGCCATCAGCAACAGCTTGGTTCGTGGGTCCAAGCAAAAGCCTGTTCTATTTTCAACAACCGCTTGAAGCTGCTCCATTACACAATTCCAGCTCTCTCAAAGTGTTTTTTCAGCATTTTATGGCCCAGCAGTGCGCCCAGAATACCACCCACAAACAGCAGTGCAAGGCCCACATACAGCATCCAGGAAGGCATCAGGGATTGCAAGGTGTTTGCGTACTGATCACCCATGGAGGTGTGGATGTTTTCCCAATACGCTTCGCCGGCAAACCAGAGGTTGGCAGGGCAGCCCATGATACCGAGACAAAAGCAGGCATAGCTTAGAACAGTGACCTTGAATTTCTGATAGCCTCCGATTTTAAGTACCACATCGCTTAGAATGCCGCCGAGCACCCAGCCGAGAAGGCCGATCCAACCGTAGCCGATCAGATAGAAGAAGATGCCGCCGATGATACCTGTGATAGTCAGCATACCAAACTTCTGAATCTTGGTATAGTAAAGCATCATAGGAATGCCGCAGACGATGGGCCAAATTATGAACAGGAACGGGTAGACCACAGGCAGTGCGGTAAGCAGACCGACAACAAAGAAAATAACGAGGGTCATGGCTGTGTAAATGCCGACATTGATGAGATCTTTACCTGTGAGTTTCTTTGTGTTTTCCATTTTTGAATATTTCCTTTCTGAAAAAAATAAGTGTTGAAATACCTTGTGCGAATGAGACGCTGCGGTTTCACCTCCACATCATTCGGTTAGTATATGCTAACTATTGTGCAAAAATTTTGGGGATCAGATCCCCAAAACTGTCTGCCATCCGGAGTTGAAAAAAGAGGCAAGCGTGTGAACATATCTCAGTGCGGCCTCCTTTGGGAAGTTGTGCATGACCACTTCAGCCAGGGATGCAAAATACGCATGGAGCAGAATATGCCACTCCTCTTCCGCCAATTCGTGGATCTGGATGCCCCGAGATTTCAGTTCCGCAAAGAACTTCAGTGTGACCCGGGTTTCCAGACAGACAACATCATCCAAAAAGGAGGAATACCGCGTGCCCTCCGCCCGCATGAGAAGCAGACGGAACACATCAAAGTGTTCATAGATGTATTCAATAATGACCGACAGCGTTTCCTCCGACAGTTTCCAGAGGGATTTTAAGTCGTCCGTCTTTGCCAGTTCTATGTGCTCATTTACCGACGCCTCATAGATGGCCTTGACCTCCTGGACAACAGGCTCCACCAGCGCGCCGAACAGAGCTTCCTTATCGTCAAAGTGGTTATAAAAAGCTCCGTTAGTCACATAGGCGTCCTTGCAGATCTCCCGGATGCTGGCCCGCTCAAAGCCATATTCCAAGAAGTGCTTTTGGGCGCAGAGCAAAAGATTTTCATGGGTCTGCTGAAAGTCTCTTGACATTCGCCATCCCTCCGTCCTATACTAAAATTACACTGTAATATTACGATGTAATTTAGATTTTAGCACAGGGTACTTGAAATTGCAATACCCTCCTTGTATTTTTTGTGCCTGAAAGGAGGCTGGTTATGAAGTCAAAAGAACCGGGAACGATTCGGCAGCTATTTGCTTTCGTGGGAGAGAGCAACGGTAAAATGCGCCTCTCCATCTTCCTGGCTGTCTTGGGAGAACTGTTTGGCATGGGGCCATTTCTAATGGTGGCTGTCCTCGCGGACGCCTTGTACCAGGGGACTGCAACGCCCACGCTGGTATTGTTTCTCTGTGGAGGCGCCGCAGTTTGCCAGATCATAAAAATGCTGCTTACCTGGCGGTCCTCCCTGATGTCCCACAAAACTTCTTTTACCATACTAAAAAATATCCGGGAGGCTATTACCGACCGGATGGCGAAGGTCCCCATGGGCATCATGCTGGAAACACCCACAGGGGCTTTCAAGAATCTGATCGTGGACAATGTGGCAAAGTTGGAGGACTCCATGGCTCATTTCATGCCGGAACTGCCCTCCAACATCGCTGCGCCACTATGCAGTATTCTTCTGATCTTCCTGCTGGACTGGCGGATGGGGCTGGCCGCACTGGTGACAATTCCGCTGGGCACCCTCTTTTTTGCCGCCATGATGCGGGGATATGGGCCCCGCATGGAGAACTACATGCGATCTGCCAACGAGATGAACAGTACTCTGGTGGAGTATGTCAACGGCATTCAGGTCATCAAGGCGTTCAACCGGTCTGCAGCTTCCTATGGAAAGTATGCCGATTCTGTCCGCTATTTCCACGATTCCACCATGGCATGGTGGAGCCAGTGCTGGCTTTGGAACGCGGCGGCCCGGGCGGTCCTCCCTTCTACGCTTCTGGGGACCCTTCCAGTGGGAGCGTGGCTCTACATGGAGGGAAGCCTTTCTCTCCCTGTCTTTCTGGTGGCCTTGGTGGTGCCTCTGGGTTTTATTGCGCCGCTGATGAAGGTCTCCGAGGCTATGGAGCAGGTCAGCATGATCAAGGGCAACCTAGAACAGGTCACCACTTTTTTGAAAACCCCGGAGCTTGTCCGCCCCACAGAGCCTGCGGAGCTTGGGGAGCGGTGCTATCAATTTGAGGATGTCCATTTTGCTTACAATGAATCCGAAGTTCTCCGCGGTATCTCATTCCAGACACAGCCCGGTACCATGACCGCCATTGTTGGGACATCCGGCTCCGGGAAGTCTACGATTGCCAAGCTGATGGCCGGCTTTTGGGATGTAACCTCCGGTACAGTACGCTTTGGCGGGCAGGATATTCGCAACATTCCGTTTGGACAACTCATGGATGAAATCAGCTATGTAGCCCAGGACAATTTTCTCTTTGACAAATCCATTCGGGAAAACATCCGCATGGGAATCCCTGATGCCAGCGACGGGGAAGTAGAGGCTGCAGCCAAGGCTGCCAACTGCCACGACTTTATCATGCAGTTAGAGCAGGGCTATGATACCATGGCTGGCGATGCCGGGGACCGCCTCTCCGGCGGAGAACGGCAGCGCATCACCATTGCGCGGGCCATACTCAAGCAGGCGTCCGTCATCATTTTGGACGAGGCGACCGCCTATGCCGACCCCGAGAATGAGGCGCTGATCCAGCAGGCTATCAGCAAGCTGGTGGCGGGAAAGTCTCTGATTGTCGTGGCCCACCGGCTGAATACGATACGCAATGCCGACCAGATATTGGTTGTTGCCAATGGAGAGATTGTGGGCCGGGGCATCCAGAAGGAGCTTCTGCAGAACTGTCCCCTTTACCGAAAGATGTGGCAAGACTACGCCGGCTCTATAGAAGGAGGCACAGAAGATGTTTGAAATGATTCGCCGTGTCTTTAAGATTGCAGGAAATAGCCGGGGAAAAATCGTTGCAGGCATCGTCTACAACATTCTGAAATCGTTCTTCAACGGTTTTATGATGTTCGGTGTATTCTGGATTTTGCTCCATTTGGATGGACTCTCTCCGGTCGTCATCGGGCAGTCTTTTGGCGTAATTATGTGTAGTGTACTGGGCCGCTTCTTTTTCCAGTGGATGTATGATCGTACCATGAGCGGGTCTGGCTATGACATTTTCCGGGATTACCGTCTGGAGATTGGGGATCGGCTGAAGCAGGCACCCATGGGATATTTCTCAGAACAAAATCTGGGCACCATTCAGGCCATGCTCACCACTACGATTTCCGACCTGGAGGGGTACTCCATGTTGGCTATTGAGCAGATGACCAGCGGTGTGGCTATGGCTGTACTGATGTCCGTGATGATGTTCCTTTTTAGCCCGGTAATTGCGGGATTGAGCCTTGTGGGGCTGGCACTTGGGATGCTGGTCCTGCGTTGGGTGAGGCTTCGCGCCGCCCAATATGCTCCCATTTACCAGGAGGCACAGGAGCATCTGGTCGGTAAGGTGATGGAATACATACGGGGTATTTCGGTGTTGCGTTCTTTCTCTAAAGGTGAAGAAGGACAGCGGGAAGTCCGCGCTGCGTTTCAGAAAAAATGGGACGCGGACTACGGCCAGGAAAAGGCTACGGCTGGCGTCCTCCGTTTCTATGGATTGACCTTTAAGCTCATGAGCTGTGTGCTGATTGCGGCGGCGGCTCTGCTGTATCTGGCGGGGCAGATCAGCCTGCCTTATTGCCTGACTTTCTTGTTCTGCGCTTTCACAGTCTATTCCGACTTAGAGACGATGGGCAACAGTGCCTTTCTGAGCAAGAAGATCAATACGGAATTGGATCGGCTGGAGGAGGTCACCGACATTCCAAAGATGGATACCAACTCGGAGAAACTGGTTGTGTCCCACTATGATATTTCTCTGGAACATATCTCATTTGGCTATGGGGACCGCCGGGTGATTCATGACATTTCGCTGGAAATCCCGGAGCACACCACCTGTGCGATTGTGGGTCCCTCCGGCAGCGGCAAGACCACACTCTGCAATCTAATCGCCCGCTTTTGGGATGTGCAGGAGGGGATAGTACGAATTGGCGGGAAAAATGTGAGAAACTATACCGCAGACAGTGTGCTGGAACACATCAGCATGGTCTTTCAGAATGTATATCTCTTTCATGATTCTGTGGAAAATAACATCCGGTTTGGACGGTCAGAAGCTACCCATGAGGAGGTGGTAGCGGCCGCAAAACGAGCCTGTTGTCACGACTTTATTTTGACCCTTCCAGATGGGTACGATACGATTATCGGGGAAGGTGGCTCCACCTTCTCAGGAGGTGAAAAGCAACGCATTTCCATAGCCAGGGCTATTTTGAAAGATGCGCCTATCATCATTCTGGATGAAGCCACCTCCAGCGTCGACCCGGAGAATGAGCAAGCCCTCTTGTCCGCAATTCAGGAGCTGACAAAGGATAAGACTCTAATTTCTATTGCTCACCGCCTGAGTACCGTTCGGAATGCTGACCAGATTATTGTAATAGACCATGGACGGATTATTCAAAGAGGAACACACGAGGAATTATTGTCAATAGACGGAATGTATCGAAGATTTTTATCTCTGCGCACAGAAGCTGCTGGATGGCATCTATAATGGATAGCACACTATAAAGGATGGCTGTGGTGGTCTTAGTTCCACCACAGCCATCCTTTTTACTTCTTATAGTAATAGTCATATCTATTTGCGATATACTTTTATTAACCTATTCTACTAATTTTCCCCGTATTTGGATGAATCAGCACAAGCGGCAGTCTGCGGGTCTTTGCAATCCGCATTGCTACCCGTATGCTACCCGCTCTCTGCGGATCATTATTATACACTGCCACCAAGCAGTCGGCGCATTGCACCATGTAAACTGTGCGCTCTTTATACCCCTGCGCTCCCACTCCCCTCCTACCCATTACAAATTGGTCGCAGTTCTCCTTTAGGCGATGCAACCTTTCACGACTTTTGGGGTCCCATCGTTCGTCATGACCTGGAAAGGGATACACAAGCACAATTTTCAATTCCGGGCATTCTTCCTGCCATCGCATTTCCAACAGGATCTCACCGGCCCATAGATCGACACCAAGTGCTCCACCGACATAGTACCGACGTACTCCACGCCGATACAGTTCCATAAAAACATCATGCAACCGCTTCTTCAGACGCTTGCACGAAGTCATATATTCTTGATATTTGAATTTAAACTGCGTAGGCCGTTGACTAACAACAGCACACGAATAAAACTTGTCCATCTCATCTCCTCCTTTTTCAATAGTACAGTAATATAGCTCATTATACCTGCTATGGCTGAATAAGTTCAACTATGGCCGCTTAATTTTTTGTGTTATGGCGGATAAAATATAGCTATAGCATGGAGGGCTGCCAATGGGTGAATTATTAAAAGAGATGGGCCAGCGAATGCTGGATCGCCGCAAACAACTGAGATTAACACAAGAAACTCTGGCTAAAATGGCACATGTAACCCCGCAAACTATTTCAACTGCCGAACTGGGAACAAAAGCCATGCGGCCTGAAACTATACTGAATGTCTGTGAAGCATTGGACATCAGCACAGACTATTTACTGCGCGGTCGGGTCATAGAAGACGATGCACGCCTGCTTCATCAAAAGATTTCTTCATTGACACCCAGCCAGTACCGCCATCTGGAAGATATTATTGACAGTTATATTGCTGCCATTCAAGAACAGAAAGAGGTATAGGATGAGGCTTTATCTGTCTCCCCTATACCTCTTTCTTTATTATCTACGGAATGCAGCCATTGTACTGGCTATCAGGTTGCGGGTCACATCATCAATCTCCGGCGCTTCTCCCACTTCCGGTATATACTCTGGCTTCTGCGCCTGTACATTTGATGTCGAAGCCGCTTTCCCTTCTTCCATTCGGCAGATGCCCGAGGCAGGAGCAGGCTTTTCGGTTTGTCCTGTCTCTTGCCGCATGATCTCACGTACAATGGCTTCGATGGCGGCTCTGTCAATGACCGGAGCCATCGCTTTCAAAGGCTGTGGGTCATCTGCAAAATTCGCATTATAGTATGTGATTGCGTTGGCAATATACTGGGATTTGCTATGAGGAGGCTGAAGTTCCAACAGTTCAACGGCAGCCCGCTGTACGGGGTCGCCAATATTGAACCGCAGAGAAAATCGCCCCCGTTCCTTTTTGGCCGCCATACCCATCACCTACCCGCCGTTTCCAGTCGATAGAGGTATTCAAAACCGGCCGCATTGGCATTGATGTTCGTGACGAACAGCGGCGTCCCCACCTTACCAGAAGCTTCAATCTGCCGGCGCAACAGGATCGCGCCGCCGCCCACAAAGACCACCTTACTGTAGCGAAGATCCAGCATCCGCTCCCGGAGCGTACTGAACAGGTCGTTTACAAATTCCTGTGCCAGCCGCTCCACCAAGCGCACGGCTTCAGCCGGATACGAGGTCTTCCTGCCAGCAAGAATTGCATCCACATCGCTTTCATCCAGCAGCAGATCCAGTTCCGAGTTTCCTCTGGACCTGATCTTATTGTAGAGCAGAATCACGCCGTTTTCCAGCGAATCGCAGGAGGTAAGATCAGCTTTTCCGTTTTTCAAAAGAAGATAATCCGCCGTGAAACCGCCGATATCCAGCACCACCGCTTTCGGGTCATCCATGAGCGTGTGAAGCATGGTTGCCGCCGCCGCGTACGCCTGAGGGTAGCAAACCACATCGGTAATGCGGATGGCGTAAGGCTTATCCCGGTACACGAATTCCACGATTCCATCTCTCTTGAAATAATCGGTAAACTTTTTTGCCTGGGCGCCAAAATGTGCCGGCGGCAATCCTACCGGCAGCTGGATATTGTAGAGTTCCTGCTTACCGATTTGACGCGTCTCCAATTCCTCTGCGATAGCAATCAGCGTAAGTACAAAGAAGCGATCATCTTCCGTCTTGTCCTTCCGGAACGGGATGCGCTCATTGGAAAGCGTGTAGTAATTTCCCCGGTATTGCAGGCTCTGGCCAAAGGGTTTTGTAATGCTCTGCTGCAGGCCGGAAACAAACGGGCTGCAGTGGACGGTTTTGATTTGCTTGTTGCCATGATCGACACCAATCAACATAGGTAGTTGCCTCCTTTTTTGCTTTATACATATCCTTTACGCCTGGATGACGCCTTTCTCAACAGGAGGACAAAAAAACACAAAGCCTATACCATGGTAAAACAACGATACCGCCGGAGAAGAATTTTTTCTTCTCCGGCGGTATCGCATCCATCCGATGTAAATCAATATATATTTTATGTGTGTACGCTGTATCGAGCCTTTGCTATGTCTTCTATTCCATGCAGGATGACGGCGCCGCAGATTCCTCTGCCATAAGGCGTATACTCCTCAAAAAAGAAGCTGTACGGCTGGCTGTCATCATAGAGGACGATCTTTTCCGTACCGCGCCACTGGAAATGCTGTTCCAGGATCTTTCCCAATTTGTGACGCAGAAGCCGGCACCCGGTAACCTCCTGGAGATTTTTCCGGCAGCGGAATTCATATCGTCGTGTTACCAGTTCCGGGATGGCGAGCTGGCGCCACTCGGCACCATCCATATCCTCTCCCGCCCCTGCAAAAGCGCGGAATGGCTCATAGGGAAGCCGCACATTCTCTTTCCAGCCATGCACCCTGTCATTGCCATCTTCCTGAAGCCATGTGAACCGGATCTCCAGAATCTGCGTACCATCCGGCACCTTTGTCAGCCGCAGACTGGCAAAGGAACCGCAATCACTCGTCAGTACCCTTTTATTCGGCTCCTGCTCCAACTTTTGCAGTTCGCTGCGCAGGATGGCAAACCGATGCGGGGACTTTTTCTCCCATGAAATGGTGCGAATATAAAGCAGTTCCTTGTCGCACCTCACTTTTATCATAGTTCGGTCATTCATATGTTCATTCCTCCTTTTCAGGAAGCGCCCCTGCGGTATGCAGGGCCGCCCGTTCTACCAAAAATGCACCTTCCACATATTTTTCTTTGCGGGAGGTCGTTGCTGCGCCGCCCAGGGAATCGAGATACTGCTGCCCGTTCTTAGATTTAGAGATATACACATAAAACGGGCTGCTGACATACTGATCCCGTGCATAACAGTTGACATACCTCCTTGCCAGAACAGAGACTGCCCCCAGCTCCGCAGCCTTCTGCGTTGCCAGAGCGACGGCCATCTCCATGACCTCCTGCTGCTCATCGTCATTGATGCCGGAGGTGTAAATGCGCTCCAGAAACAGCACCAGCTTCTCACAGACAATATGACCGCTCTCGGTTGAGTTCCCTCCGGCCAAATCAGCAAAAGAAAGCATCAGTTCTGTTGGCTTTTGAAACGCCCCTTTCGTCAGGCGAATGCAGGCGCGGGCCACGATCTCATCACCTTTTCTGATCAGGATGATTTTCTTGTTGGAATCAAAAGCCGCCAGCAGGCACTCGCGTTGGCTCCCCGTTCGATAAGACAAGCAGGTGCTATAGGGCAGCTCGCCTATCTGAATGGTGTGGTAGAAATCATCCGCTTCCTCGGCAATAAACTTGCCTCGATCCAACGCAAGGTTCTTTTGCCATGCGGTCTCCTGCTGCTCACTGATTGGGTGGTTTATTTCCCGGCGCAGATCGTCTGCGAAATATTTCAGCACATAGAACTGGCCCATGAGTTCAGCCTGCATGATCCTTCTGAGTGCCTCGATAGCCGCATCATTTCCCTGCAGGTAGTTATATAGCGGAGTCACCAGGCTACTGCCTCCTCGAAGCAGGAAGTCTGTGATACGATTTTGGTTCTGTTTCACAAACTCGTCTGAAATGGAGAGGCTTTCTTTTAACTGGGCCCAATCCATATCCGTGGTCAGGACAGAGGCGCGAACCTGCAACCAACTTTCACACCCGGCAAGCAAGGGCAGGTTTCTGGCGGCAAAGACCGCATCCGTTTCCGTCCGGAGATCCGGGACAAAGGGGCAAAGCTGGGTGTAATGAAACAGCATTTGCATAGCTGTCCGCCTCGTCAGCCCGCGAATATGTCCAAATCGCTTCCGATACCATTCGCTGAACGGTTGCTCCAGCAGGCATTGAGCCAACTGAGTCAATTGCTCATCCTCCGTGTATCGGCTGACCATATCCCGCTTGAGGAGTTGGCGAAGCGTGAGCATACGCTGGTCTACCGGGAGCGGGGTCAGCTTTGCATACAGGCTGACATAGATTTGGTCCTGCTGCCACAGCAGCCGCATCTCTTCAAAGGTATATTGCTGTCCTTCCTCCAGGCAGTCAAAATAGCTGTCTGTGCGCTTTGCTGCATCGCAATCCTGTAAATTCTTTTCTGACAGGGAATTGATATTGCAGTGCTCACAAAAGCAGTCTTCAAACAGGAGCGCATAGCGGCTCAGAGAAAGGAAAATCTCACTGTTCTGATCCACCAACTGTAAAAAGTGCTTTTTCCGGTGTTCCACCGCATAGACAAGGATTGGAAACTGATACGAGCGGATTGCACCGAAATCCAGATGAAGGCAACCGGCATACAGTGCATTCAGGTAACTGACCTGATTGCACAAGATTTCCTCACGCTGTTCTTTGTTCAGCGGTGCTTCCTGTCTGATGAACCAGTTCAGATCATACTGTCCCGCACGGTTTTCAAACCAGCGTTGGAAAAAGATGTTCAAATCATCTACATCATGTTCAAAGACCTCCAGCAGCTGGCGGAACTTCCCGATATCGGTTTCCCGCAGCCATTGAAGTGCTCTCAGCCGGCCAGAATCAAGAAACACGGTCACGCCCTGCTGGTACAGCAGGCCGAGGATCTTCTGCAGCGGTGTATTCTGCTCCAGAAGTACCAGCGTCTCTTTTTCATTGCTATGCCAGTTGAACAGGCAGGCGCCAAGAAATGGAAAGCGCATCATGTCCCGCTGATGTGCGGTCAGTGAAGAAAGCCCTTTCCAATCTGCAACAGGAAAAAGCCAGAGATTATCCAGAATAGCTTTTTCCTCTTCTTCGTACTTGACATAGGGCAAATAGTATTTCAAATACTCAAAAGTCAGCGCCGTTGGAACATTCAAAGACGCTGCCTCCAGTACCTGTTCCGTCGGATACTGTGTCAGGCTCTCATGGCAGTCATCTGCCGATTTGAGCATCGGTTCGATCCTGTCATCCTCGATCTCACAGGTACACAAAGCATGGTACAAATCTGCGAACTCACCGCATTCAACCAGTTTCCGCTGAATTTGGGAGCTCCTGTTTTTCTTCAGCCGCGCCTGCAGTTCCAGCCGTTCGACCTTTTCGCACGCCCCGTCCAACTCGTTCTCAGAAACCAAGCCCGTTAGGCTCAGCATCAGGCCGTCAGTTTCCATGCGGCCCAGCAGAGACAAATGTTTCATCGTATTGGTCATGCTGCTGCACCTCCTTCGATCATGTTTTTCACCATATCCAATAGTTCTTGTTTTGGCCTGGTCTCGTACTTTGCCAGCATTCCGCACAGCACAAAGAAATTCTGTGTGTCTATCGGCGTCAGTTCCTGCACACAGCCGGCAGGCCATTCCAACAGTTTTTCATAGACCATATTCATGGCTTGCTGTTTATCTTCTTTGTAATAATACTTGTCTGCAAATTGAACCAAAGACATCGCACTTCCGTTATAGATCTGTGCCAACTTTTCCTTTCTTTTCAAAAATTCCTGCTGCTTTTGCAGCATCTGCTCCTGCTCTTTTTTCTCTGCAGCGGCTTTTCGGTCGGCTTCAAGTTCTTTTTTGGAATAGAACCGCTTTTTCAGGCAGTTGCCATCATAGCCTCCGCTGTTGCCCCGGGCAATCAGCTGCCGCAGGACAGAGGCCAGGGTGGGCCTGTCGTAGAGCCGCTGAATCGTCGGGTCCTTGAGTGCGCTCCAGACAAATGCCGTATAGTGTTCCGGCTCCATTTGAAAAAACGAAGAGTCCACCCATTCGTAGAGCTTTCGGTGCTCCTCTGGGCCAAGGAAAGGCCGGGCAATTATGGTGCGAAAATTCTCGTTTCCGTAACCACCAGTATTCTCGCAGAAAGAGCGGTGAAAATAGAACCGATCTCCGAAAATCTCCTGCAGCTGTGTAAATCTGTATTGGTTCAGCAACTTTTCGACAAACCGATAGCATTTCCAGCTGGAAATACGCAGGGCATAGTCCCGAAGAAGCTTCAAAGGGTATGCGTATTCACCCTCCGCTCGGTGTTTCTCAAAAAAAGCCCACAGGTCGATTTTCTTCGTTTCCACCAGAAGGGTAAACGCCTCCTCGGTGTGCTGCCGAAAGCAAGTGAAATACTCCATGTAGTCGGCACCGGTCAGTTGCTTATACCGGGCAAGCCACTGTCCAGTAGTTGCCGATCCAAGCGAGCGAAGCATTTGCATCGTGAACAATTCCAAATAGGTGTCCCGCTTTAACTCGACTGCCAGGCAGTCATACTGCGGATCAAACACATCGAACCGATAATTAAATGACTGCTTGATGTTTCGGTTCATCCAAAGGATAGTTTTGGGGGAAGACGGTGAAAGGCTTGAATTTACAGCCGCCCACAAATCCCGATTGCCCTCATATCTGATGGAGAAATCCTTGTAGCGGGTAAATAGCCAGCCAACATATCCATAGAGCGAATCCGGCAATGCTTCCGGGCAGTTGAGCAACATCTTGCAGCACGCCGCCGCAAGTTTCTCGGCAGGAATGCTGTTAGAGGATAGCCGATAAGAAATTCTATCCATCCACATTGCGAGTGAGTTTGTCAGAATGATTTCATCTGCTCCGTACCCAGCTGCGGTCAAAACTGCAAACTCCCGGCTGTCCTGTTTCATATTCATACAAGGAAGCTTTACCAGTGTTCGCAATACAAGATCTGCCTTTGACCGGCAGGACTTCACCTGCTCAGCGTATGTGCGGATAAACCACTCCAGCACACCACAGTTAAAAGCCAGCGGCATCGTCCGCTCCGGACCAAACAACCGGAGCAGCTGTGCGTGCATCACCTGATATCCTTCCTCCCGGTCATCAAACAGAGAAAGGACAAACAAGGCTTCTTCTGTCTTGGTGTATTCCATCTTTGCCAGGGCATCCAACAGGGCACGCTGGCGCACAGTATCTTCCTCCAGATGATACAGAGCACCGCTCAGGTACACATCCCCATCAGCGATTCGCCGGATTTTCTGGAGAAAGCCACTACGCTGACTGCCCACAAACATCTGGTCTGCGTGGAGTGTGCGTGTAACGGCAAGTGCCAGTGCCAATGCACGGACAATACGGATATCTGTGCCCAACTTTTCCTCAAACCGCTCCAGCACCTCTCCAGGATAGCGCAGGCTATACTGCTCAAAATAGATAGAGACATCCACATCTTGCTGCCAAATCTGGGCAGCTTCAATCTGGCGATAGTGCATCCTTGCCTTGTCGTCCTGAGAAGTCTGTATCACCAGTTCGGCAAAAGCATGATACAATGTCAGATCAATGGCTTTCTGATAGGCCGCGTATGCCGGCATGATTTCTTGATTCACAGTTGTCCCTCCTTTCGTGATTACCTGGGCCAGTGGCCCCCAGTGGAGTAGTTCCATTCGATGGTTCCATCGTCGTACTGGAGAATTCCATGCGCCTGCAGGCTCCAGCCATCGCGCACTCGCGTGAAGAGCGCTGTCGTTTCACACGGTCTGATTGCTTCGGCAACACTGGTGCAGCGATATTCACTGCCGTTGCGATTGGTATAAGTCTGGTTCACGATTGACGTGATATAGGTTCTATCCATATCAATTCCTCCATAAAAACAGGGGGGGAGAGCGCCGATTTTTGGCGCTCTCCCTGTTGTTATTGACTGGCCTGGTGTTCAGGCCACGCCTACCATACGGAAAAATTCCTGCGGTTCCAGCACAGGGATACCCAGCTCCCGCGCCTTGGACAGTTTGCTGCCGGCCTTCTCGCCGCAGACCAGATAGTGGGTCTTACGGGTCACCGAGCTGCCAGCAATCGCCCCCAGCGAGGCGATCAGGCTGTTCATCTCATCGCGGGTGTAGGGTTCCACCTTTCCGGTCACCACAATGGTTTTCCCGGCAAAGGGATTGTCCTGCGTGTTGTTTTCCGCAACCGGCTGCACCGGCTTCTGGATCTTCATCATCATCTGCAATTCCTCCCAAATACAGAAATTTTCTTCTTTGCTGAACCACTCATGAATATTATTGTGCAGCGTATCTCCAAAGTCCGGGAGCTGCCGGAAGTCGTACCCGGCATAAACGGCATCCCGGAACTCGTCCAGATTACCGTGGAATACCTGGCAAAGAACGCCGCTGGCGGTGTTGCCGATCATGGGGATGTCCATAGCAATTACATACCGCTCAAAGGTCGTATTCCGGCTCTGCTGAATAGCACTCCAAAGGCGCTGCCAGGATCTTTCTCCAAAGCCGTCCATACGCACCAGCTCGTCTTTATGCTGATCCAACCGGTAGATGTCCAGATAGCTGTGAATCCAGCCCCGGCCAATCAATTTTTCCAGCGTTGCTTCGGACAGTCCCTCAATATTCATCGCCTTTTTGCCGACAAAATGGACAAACTGCTTGAGCTTTCTCGTCTCGCAGCCAGCATTGTCGCAGAACAGCGTCTTGATCGTGCGTTCCTCGCCGTTCTCATTGCGCCCTCTGGTTTCGTGGATACGGGTGGGTTCCCCGCAGCAAGGGCACCGGTGAGGGTATGCGCTTTCCAGCACAAAGCCGCCGCAGTCCAGATTGTCTTCCACATGAGGAATGATGAGATTCCTTTTCGATACCAAAATGCGGTTTCCCGGCATCAGCTCCAGATCTTCAATAAAGGAAAGATTGTGCAGGCTCGCTCTGGACACCTCGCAGCCATCGATTTCCACCGGCGCAAAGACTGCGACCGGGGCAATCTCGCCGGTGCGTCCGGGCGTCCATTCAATCATCTGAAGCTTTGTTTCAAACAGATCATCCTCAAATTTGAACGCCAGTCCGTCCTTATAGTGGTGGCCTGTACGCCCGCAGCTCTTGGCGAAGGCCACATCATTGTAGGTGACAACGATGCCGTCGATAGGAATATTCTTGTCTCTGGCATACTGCTGCAGCTGCTTGATTCCATCCTCCGCCTCTGCCTGCGTCAGCGTTCGCTTGGTCACCAGATACTTGCAGGGGGTAAATCCCAGCGCAGAGAGCTCTTTCAGCCGCTCCGACTTGCGCGGCAGGTTTTCAAATCCCTCCAGCACAGTGAACGGCATGAACATCAGACGCCGCTCCATACAGGTCTTGGCATCCAGCAGGCGTACCGAGCCAGCCGCCAGATTGCGTCCGTTTTTGTAGGTCTCTCCGTTATTGTCCACCAGCGAGGCCTTCAGCTGTTCAAAATCACTGGGTCGAATGAATGCCTCTCCAGTGATCACCAGACGATCTTCATATCGGATATGCGCAGGTATGCCGCCAATGGCGCGGGTATTGTGGGTCACGATTTCGCCCACTTCCCCATCGCCTCGGGTAGCAGCTTCCAGCAATTCGCCACCCTCATAGGTTAACTTGATGGTGAGCCCGTCCAGTTTGAGCATGAACATCACCTGATGCTCGCCCATGAAGCGGCACACCTCCACAATGTTTTTTTCCTTATCCAGCGACAGCAGCGGGATTGGATGGTTGGTTTTCTCCAGCTTGCTGATTGCTGGATACCCCACCGTACTGGTAGGAGAGTTCGCCATCTGGATGCCCGTCTGCCGCTCCAGGTCTTGAAGTTCCTCAAACAGCCGATCATAGACAGCATCACTGATGCTGGGCGCATTGAGATTGTAATACTCATGGCGATAACGGTTGAGCCGGGCAGTCAGATCCTGCTGTTTCCTTATCAATTCCTGATTCATCACGCTACCTCCTCATTCAGTACACGAAACGCAATGATCAGCGTTTCTTTTCTGTTGCCGCCGTAGGTGAACGAACTGCACACACCCTTTTCAAATGTCCAGGTGCTGGCCGGCCCCCACCAGAGCATGGCGCCGCGGCCATTATTGCCGGCATCGATCTTGTCAGCCGGCTGATTCAACACCTTCGTGCAAAATCCATTTGAGGTAATCCATGTGACCTCACGCAGTTGATTGATGCACTCCGTTCGGCGATGATCAACGATTTGCAGACGGATTCCGGGCCGCAGCGCGCGTTTCAGCTGATTCAAATTTTCGATCATGCGACATTCTCCTTACTGTTCCGTTTTTCCTTGATAGCGTAGCGGCCAAAATTCAATTCATGGATAATGCGTTGGATCACTTCGTCATCATCCCATGCGGCAAAAAGAGAAGTCCGCTCCGGCCCTTCCCCCACATGGACACTCACCTGTCCACCATAGATCTGCATCAACACATCCGTGCGTTGGGCACAGACGATTGACAAATTTCCAAGCTGTTTCATAATTTCTCCTTGTTCACACAACATGCAGCCAAACCATGACAGGACGGCGAAGGTCTGCAGTCGCATAATGCTTTCTGATATTGACAGGACGGTAGTGCCCATCCAAATCGCATTCAACGCTTTGCTCCACTCGGCCTTTATCCCGGGCCAGTTTTTCACGAACCGCCTGCAAAATACATAGGCGAGTTTTCAATGTGTCGCTTTCTCTGCAACGAAGCGAAGGGCAATACACATATTCGTGCGGGTTCTCTTTGAGCATGAAGCCATAGGTCATATACTGACGGCATTTACGCTCCCGCTCCCGCTCGATGTGTTTCACATAGTCCACGGCGCTTTTAACCCCCTCCGTCAAACAGAGGTATCCCATCTGCTGGCGCTGTTCATCGGACAAGGGAATCTCGTTTTTCTTTTGTCCCGGCAGCCCCTTATAGATGTGGAAGCTCTCGGGAGCATAGCGATAACCGCAGATGTTGTACTCAAATTTCAATTTACTCAATGTAAAACCCCTTTCTTAAATGAATGGCCGGGCGCCCCAAAGGACGCCCGGCCATTGAACCTGTCTCACGCGGCTGCAGGGAGTGCCTGCGGCTGTATGACTTCCGTATTTTCCATTAAGTCGGCCAACAACACATCTGCCAGCAGACGGCCAGCCAGATGTCCAGTGTGGATAATCACACGGTCTTTCTGCATCTGGATAAATTCTTCATTCCGCAGCTCACGGCTCCGCTCGGCCAGCTTCAGGTCGCGGCCGGTAAGTCGGGCTGCAATGACCTTCTGCCACTTCAGCAGGAATTCCGTTGCCTGTTCGATGTCTTCATATTGGCGGTCAAACAGGGTGCGTTTCTGCCTCACAGTACCATCCGGCTCGATTTCAAGCGTGTAATAGGGGTCTTCCGGTTCATCCGTCCGGCGAAGGAACATGATGAAGCTCTCCCGGCGCTCGATGCGCTCATAATACCGCTCGCCGCTTCCGTCATTTCCAACGCAATGGTGGAGCATACGCCCCTCTTTGATGATGGCAAAGATGTTTTGAGGCGCAAGCACTGTGTAGTCGCCATCGCTGTAGGCATATTTTTCCTGCAGTTCCATGCAGATGTCGTTGACATGGGGATATTTCGCCGCCATTTTCGACGCCTGCTCCTCCAGACTCCCAGCTTCACTCTGAAGGACCAGTTCATCGTGCCGCTGGCGCAGTTTGCGCACACGGTATACGATCTCATCACTGGTGTCATAGTGCAGCCGTTCTGCCATAGCAAGGTAGTCCTGCCAGGTGGTCAGCGCCTGCTGGCAGCTGCCATCGAAATATTTCTTTTGCCGTTCCAGATAATTTTTGATCTGTACCACGCTCATGCGGTCTGCGATAAACACCAGATCCCTGGGGCTGATCCGTTCTTTTTTGCTCCAGCACAGCATTTCATTCGTGATACACTGTCCCGTCCGCTTCTCAAGCTGCAGCCAGGCTAAAGTTTCTGTGTCTCCGTCCAACTGGCGCAGGCGGCGGAATTTGGGCGTATCCAGACCAAGAGCTCGAATCAACCCTGGCTCGTTCGGATGCAGAACCAATTTTCGCACACCATCACAGGAGTTGAAGCACTCGTTGGTCAGCTTCGGCAGTCCAGCCTTCCAGATCTGCTCCATCTGGGGAAGTTTTTCCCATACCGCCAAGTATTTTTCAGGATCAGTGATAGGATGGCTTCGTACCCACTCAACCAAGCCGGTCTGGCGAAGTTCTTTTTTCCCAAGGCTGGGCAAAGTCTTTCCATACACCCGGCCAGACTGATACCAGCTATAGTTGTAATAGCAAGGGCTTCCCATGATCCAGCGCACTTCTCTTTGGCAGTACATTCCCCAGTAATAAGATCGGATTTCTCCGCTGCGGTCATAAATCGAACGCCGGATCTCATGCCAATAAGGTTCACTATTGGGCAAACTGTGCTTTCGATAGGTCCTGTTCGCCCAGAATTCTCGGACAACAAACCCATCTCTACACAGCTGGATAAGATAAGCATAATGCCTCTGCGTCTGAAAATAGCCAGTGCGGCCCAGCGCCTTAAAAACAACGGGATGCCGGCAACGGATGCAATGTCCCTTTTTGTTGTGGTAGGGATGCCCGGAAATAGGCACCTCCTTCCCGCAGAAGGTGCAGTAGCCGGTTTTTGCTCCGCCGCGCTTGTAGTGGTAAAATATAAAATTTTCCCGCACGGCCACCTTGTCGGCCCAACGGCCCCAGTCTTTCGGCAATTCCGGTACCTGAGCAAGATCTTTGTCCCACGGGTCGGTGGTTCGCCTATGACGCTGATCCAGCTGTTCTTCTCTCACTTTTCTTTGAAACTCGAGGATGCCGAAGTATCCGCCACGTTCGCTGGAAAAATACTGCTGCACCATATCTGAGTCTCCTGTACTCACCCAGCAAACCGCATCATAATCCTGTCCAGGCCATTCCAGTCTGTCCAGCTTGGCATCTCGCCACTTCTTATCCAAATAGTCATAGGTAAGGAATTGGCGCTTCTTTTTATCAAGAAACACCTCATAGGCGGGATTGTCCCCATCCAATCGAAGATGATCCGGCAGATAAAGCGCCACCTTCAAAATGCCGTTCTGAACCATGCAATTCATATAGCATTTATACTTGCGACGAATGCGGGTATACCCAGAGTAGGTTCTCACTTTTTCCGGCTCATCTTCAAGTGCCACCTTTTTCATTTCCGGAGATGCCGTCAGTTTTGGCATCCCCAGAAGAATAGATTTCTTCAATTCATTTCACCGTCCTTTTTTCAAGATCGGCTCCATACCACTCATTGGGTCGGAGTTTCTTCCCATCGATGGTTGCCACCACGATCTGCTGGATGCAGCCTGTGACCGGATCTTCCTTGGCAAACGCTAACACATCACCTTTCCGGCTGCCTTGTGCAACAGGGTCAACACCACGCACAACAGCGTACCCACAACATGCCATCGCTTTGTCCTTCTTCACATGGCTGTTCCATTTCCGCTTCGGATGATCGGCCATAAACGCAAGACCAAGGGTGAAAAGTTCTTCCTTGGTCAGCCGCCTAAGAACCGTCAATTCGGTGCAGGAAATCTTTGAGTCAAATTCGTCTTCATCAATGTCGCCGCCAGCGTTGACGATATAGTATTCCGAGTGATCCACATCACTGTAATAACTCAGGCAATCCAGAGGATCTTCCGCACAGTGAAAACCGTTTTGGCGGCAGTTGGCTTCTTTGGTTACGTTCAATCCCATCTGGAACTGATAGCCGATACAAACCATGCCAGGATGAAACCCTTTGTACGCGATCATACGCTGCCTCCTTACCCAGCTTTTGCCACGCTGAAATCCAGCAAAGACATCTGGCCATCAGTAGAAGGCTTCTTTTCCGGCGCCGGCTTTGGTTCCGGCTTTTTCTTTTCGGCGGGCTTCTTTTCCGCCTTCTTTTTCTTGCCGGTATTTCCAGTAGTCTTGCCAATATAGGGCTTCGGCACAAACTTTTCCTCCTGCTCCTGGTCCTCCTTGGCATCCGGGTCGCGGAAATAATCTTCCGCCCACTGGTAGCACAAATCGTCCGGAATATCGCAGCCATAGCCTTGGCCGCCCTGTCCGGGCTGGATACCACTGGCCCTGAGCTCGTCCTGAACATAGTCCCACGCCTTCCGGCTGATGTACTGGAAGCAATGGATCATGGTTTTCTTCGGGTGCATGGTGAGCCGGGCAAAAGCCGGATCATCCAGGCAGAGCGTCTGGATATACTCCGAAACGCACTCCTTCATATTCCGACGGGTCAGCTTTTCCACATCCTTACTGACACGTTGCATGGAGGCGGATACCACTTCATCATCGCTCATGGCGGCAAGGCGGTCCATCTGCTCCTGCAGGGCCCGCTTTTTCTCCGCCTGCTTGGCCTCCCATTCAGCCTTGCGTTTTGCTTCGGCAGCCTCATGCTCGGCACGGCGCTTTTCTTCATCGGCATCCTTGGACGCACCATTTCCGACGGGCACATCCGTTTTGATGTCAACTGCATCGTCACACCTGCCATCCTCTTCCATGGGGTCATCCTCCGGCGCTTCCATCATCTCAGCGGAAACGGAGGAAGCCGCATTAGAACCAGGCTGTGGTGCAGTTTCGTTCAGGGGCTGGACAGACGAACTGCTGACCGGAGGCACCGGCAGCTCGTCAAAGCTTTCCTCTTCCTCAAAGGCATTTTCGCCCGTGAGTGCAGTTGCCGACAGTTTGCGTCCCTCCTGCATATCCGGCGACATCTCTGAAAAATATCCCATAGTGAACTCCTTTCTGTAAACAAAAAGCGGCATGGACGGGCCAAAGCCCATTCCATGCCATCGTTACCTGTATCACAGCACATAGAGCAAAGTGCTGAAGCTGTCAAAGCAGTAGCAGACCACATTGGGGTACTGCTCCGCCCATTCTTTGATTTGTTCCTGTACTGCCTGCGCCACCAGCTGTGCCGAAATATTCCAGGGCGGCGGAACTGTCACCGTGAAATATCCCTGTTCTATGTTGGGGCGAACATCCGCATTCAGCTGAACGCATTGCTCCAAAAGTGCTTCCAACTGTCCCTTCTTCGTTCCTTTTACAACAACCATCGATCTGCTCATGCTCCTCCCGAAACCTTCTTTTTGGCGAGCATCGGAGAAAACTTTACCTGCTGAAACTGTGTATCTCCGTTCACATAGTAGTAAATTCGTTTCATGGGATACTCCAGCTCCACAACATCAGAAAGAGTCATTGGCCGTCCGTTGCAACCCTCCGGTAATTCCACGCTGAGTTCTGAAAACAGGCGCTGCAATATCTCGGTATCGCTTTGGCCTGTAGGACAATAGACTTCTCCCGTCCAGACCATGCGATATTGAGCCGCAGGCGGCTGCTCATAGCCGGCCTTTTTTACCGCTTCCATATCCTTGAATGCAAACGGAATTGCTTTCTGCTCGTCCAGTTCCAGCTGGTAGAGCACAAATCGCTGACTCCTGCGCTGGGGTTCCAGAAGGACGCCAAGCGCCTCCCGGCCATGGCGCAGAAATGTTTCATGCTCTTCCCGGGTCAGACCCAAATATTCGGTCAAACCGATGTTACTCTCCGCCCGGTGTTGCCATTGCTCGGTGCAGTCCTCAATATGCGCCAACTCACACCAGCCATTGAGGTACTGTTCTTTGAATGTCTTTCTTTCCAACTCCTTTCTTCGCTGATTTTCCCGGCGCAAGGCAAGCTGCCAATCATCAAATCCCTTATAGTTGGGGTTCCAGGTCAGCCGCCTGCAATTCATTCCGTACTTTCGGGCTGTCAGATAGATTTTTGATGCTCCCGCCATGGTCATTTGGTTATTGTACTTGTCCATATCGTGGGCTTCGATGATCTCCTCTGTACCGCTCTGCGCCAGAAGGGCAAATAATGGGTCCAGCGGACTTGTGTTATTGGCTCCAGCAATCGCAGCAAATGTGCGTCCAGTCAAACAGTGGGATATGTCGGCTTTCAGCAACCCCTCAATGACATACACCACACGGGCAGACGGATCACCAACCAGGTGTGCCGGGCTTCCCGATGAAGCGCCGTCCCTCTTGGAAGAAGAAGAGAACCAGATGTATTTGGCGCCAGCTTTTTCCGGCGGGTCATCTTTGTCCTTCAGCGGCACATCCAGCATGATTTGAAATCCCTGTAATCTGCCGTCAAAACCAACGGCTGGAATCAAAATTCCAGATGTTTTTTTATAGAAGGCCATGGTCCAGTAGCCGCAGTCATCGCGGTAGAACCCCGGGACACCTTCCACCTTACAACCCATTTTTATCAGACGCGCCGTAATAGAGCGGCACAAAAAGGGCGGTGGAGTGCTCTTAAAGCCCAGCGATTCGATTTGTTCATCAGACAGCCCGCGCTTGGGCGAACGAAGATGCTCCCTATGAGCTGGCCGCAGTGTAAGCTGGGCCAACAGCAGGGACAGCGTCTGATGGATCTCCGCAGGACTTGCTTTTTCTGACTGCGGCACAGTTTTTCGCTCGGAAGTAGAATGACAGCCGGCGTCAGCCCGGGCCCCCGAAAGCGAGGACCCGGTGCTGGCCGTCAGCTTAGGAGCTTCATTCCCGGAGCGTATATGTTCTTCATGGCAGTTGTCGCACAAAGCTTCTGCTATTTCCCAATAAGCGTCCGAGGTCGTCGTATTGTTGAGCCGTGCATACAGCCCAAGCATTCCGCCATGCTCGCCGCAGTAATTGCAGCGCCACACATTTTTGACGAAATTGACATTCATCTTACCCCGACGGTCGCCACAGAACGGGCAATCCACATAGACACTATTTGACTGCTGGCGCCTGATACGCAGGTGCAGCAGTTCCACGACATCCATGATATTGAACGGAAATTCATCCGGGTATGAGCCCATCTGTCATTCCTCCCTTTGTACCCACGCTGGGGTTCATATCAGCCGGCCTTCTGGAGAGAATCGAGCACCAGCTGGGCGGCAGCGCGCACCAGGTTGTTCTTGCTCTTGCCCGGAATGAGATAAAAGCGCAAATTGACCGGGCGTTTCTCCGCCACCTGTGCAATCGTCATGCCACGGCAGATGCCATCATCCACAACGACCTGTCTGGCCTGTTCCAGCGTCATCACCTGTAGAAGCTCTTCCACAGGAGTATTCTGCGTGTAGGCCGGAGCCTCGTCCTGCGCAGGCGCATCGTTGCCCTTGGGTTCGATTCGCATCTCAGCCTTTTGGGCGGGCAGCGGCAGTTCACCCGTCTGCTCCACAGCTCCCGGTTCAGCGGCAGCCATCACAGTATCCGTGGGCACCACTTTCTCCGCCTTAACAGGCTCCACCGGCAGCCGCTGTTCCACCGACTCCACAAGCGGGGCCGTCACAGCCGTTTTAGGGGCCACAGACGCCCTCTGCTGCGTTTTAAGGTCGCTGGCAGGGGAATCACCAACAGCGGGCGCAACAGGCTTCTGAGGGGCGTTGACAGGCGTCTGACGCGGTTCCGTGCGCTCCACCTGAACAGGGACAGTCTCAGCCGCCTTTTTCTCGGCGGTGTTGGCTTTCTTCTGCTCGGCGGCGGCCTGTGCGTCGGCGTTGATGAGCTGAATGCCGAAGCCGGCATCCGTGAGAGCCTGACTCAAAGCCTCATTCTGTGCGCCTCGGATAAAGTCACGGTTGTCCTGAAGCTGCTGTTGGGCCACGCTCATGCTGAAAGGCTCGGCATCGCCACGATCCAAAAACACCCGGGCCTCGAAAATCGCCATCTGTTCGGTGATCCGCAGCGCCGTCACGCGCATACGGCCATTGGGATGGGCCATACGGAACCACAGCTTCTGATAGGGCAGATCCAGTCTCATGCTGTCCTTGGTGCGGCGGAGGAACTTGAGCGGGTCAAAGCCCGGCACCTTGTTCAACTCTGCTACGGCGGGTACGGCCTCATACATGGTTTTGGGATTGCTGCTTTCGTTCATCTTGCAAACTCCTTCCTGTTAAATAAAATAGGAGACGCACTGTGCTTTTTCTGCACTTTGCGTCCCTTTTTAACCTGCATGTTTCAATTCTTTTTTCGCTTCATTCGGGAGCGGAATACCGGCACGTCTGGCATAGGCCTTAAAGTACATGTCGATGCGTGCGCCCAGCAGCGTATTTCGCTTGCTGATCTCGTTGCGGTGAATCGCCATGAACAGCACCTGCTTCTGTCCAATCAGCACCACACGCTTTTTAGCACGGGTGATTCCGGTATAGAGCAGGTTGCGGTAGAGCATGATGCTATGCGCTTTCAAAAGCGGCATGATAACCGTTTCATACTCAGAACCCATAGACTTATGGATGGTGGTGGCATAGGCAAGGTCCAGATTGACCATATCCTCTACGCTGTATTCCAGTTCCCGGCCAACTCCAAAATCGAGGCCCACACGCTTTCCGTTCTCCCCGTCTTTGATATAACGGATAAAGCCCAGATCGCCATTGGATACCTTTGCGGTGTTCTTGGTCTGCATAATACGGTCATTGACCCGAAAAACCTTGACACCGATTTTGATCTCGTCTTCGGCGGATCGGAACGGGTTGACCACTTCACGGATAGCCTCATTGAGCTGTTCCGCCGATGCCGCACCTTCTGAGCGAAAGGGCGACAGAATCTGCACTCGGTCGATGCCGCTTTCTTCAATCTCTCTGCAATAACGGGAGATGATCCGCTCGGCGGCATCCGCCTGGTTATCGCTTGCCATAAACATAAAATCCGGCCCATAGTACAGCTTGGTATTGCCCTCGTTGATGAACTTGGCATTGTAGGCAATCAAGCTGTCTTTGGACTGACGGAAAATCTGATCCAGCACGGTGACAGGCACCAACTCACAGTCGATCAGCTCACGGAACACATTTCCGGCTCCCACGCTGGGGAGCTGATCCGGGTCGCCTACAAGTACGATTCGTGCACCGTCCTTGATGCGCGAGAAGAATTTATCTGCCAGCCACATATCTACCATGGAAAACTCGTCCACGATGATCAGGTCAGCCGACAACGGCTCCTGTTGTTTGGTTCGGTTGACATCGTCCTCTTCGCTGCCGAGGCCCAATCCGCTGTGAAGCGTCCGGGCCATATCAAAGCCGGTGCTCTCTGCCATACGACGGCTGGCTCTGCCCGTCGGCGCCATCAAGACGATTTGGCCGTCAGGGTACAGCCGGCGGTATACCTCCAAGATCGTTTTCAGAACCGTCGTTTTGCCGGTACCGGGAGAGCCTGTGATAATGGAAAGATTGTGGCGATACGCCGCATAGACAGCAGCCTCCTGTTTGGAGGACAACACCACGCCCATCTCACGCTTGACCCGTTCCAACACCCGCTCAATCCGCTCCGGTTCTGACGGCTCCACCAACCGCATGGCAATGCGGCGGGCGGTTTCGTCCTCCTGTGCAAACACCCGGGGCAGATAGATGTTATCCTTGACTGCCACCACTTCTCCTTTAAGGATCATGTCTTGCAGTACATCTGCGACTTCCTGCGCCTGAAGGCGAAGTGCCGGCACCGGAATCTTGTTATTGAGCAGCCGAAGCGCCTCTTTCTGCAGGGTTTCCCTGAGCAAGAACAGGTGCCCTTTAGCTCCTTTACCATCTTCCAGCGCCCAGAACAGCGCACCCTTGACCCGCATGGGGGCATGAAGGTCACCGCCGTTCTTCTGAACAATGGCGTCTACACGCAGAAAGCCGAACCCGGATATCTGGCACAGCTCAAACGGACTCTTTTTCAAGATGTCTACGCTGGCAGGCCCGAAATACTGATAAATCTTGAGCGCAGTTTTCGGCGTGATTTTGAACGGGGAAAGCAGGGTCATCAGATCCTGCAGCATCCGGCTCTCCGCATAAGAGGTCTTGATGTCCTCTAGCTTGCTTTCCGTGATACCTTTGATTTCCAAAAGCCGTTCCGGCTGGTTTTGCAGAATATCCAGCGTGTCCTCGCCAAACCGGGCGACAATCAGCGCGGCGGTTGCGGGCCCGATGCCCTTGATAAGACCCGATGCCAGATACCCCTCCACACCGCTTTTGGTGCGGGGGATGATCTCGCGCCACTGCTCCACCTGAAGCTGCATACCATACTTGCCCTGCTTCCATTCACCATCCAGTTCCAGCTCCACCGCATCCGTACGGGGCAGTTCATAACCGGTCGCCACAAAACGGATCAGATGGTCTCTGTACCGCCGGGTAGAACGGGCCTCCTGCGGCACCTCTTTGTCGGCAGTCTTCACACTAATAATGCAGAACCGATTTGCCGGGTTGTGATAAATCGTCCCGTCATAAGTTCCTCTGTGGATCACTTCTTTTTCCCTCCTTTAAGCCGCCTTGGTATCAGCTTTCACACTGAACCGGCGAAACTCCGAAATTGTGACATACTGCTCGTAGATATCAGGATGTTCCAGTTTCAGCCGGATCAGATTGTCCTTGTCGATGTTAGGCTTCCGCACCGGATTGTAGGTGACCGTATAATTTACGCCATCCTGCTGGCAAATTGCTTTGCAGCTCTTGCCCATTTCGGCAATCAGTGCTCCCTTCAGTCGCTGCATATCCGCATCGATTTCCTTGCTGTCCTTTTCAGCACGTTTCTTTTCTTCTTGAAGCTGGAGATACCGCATCAGCTTGGCAGTCAGAGAATAATCAAAGGTCACCACAGGGGCGTCCTTATCCGCAGGACCCGTATGCCGGCGCACGCTTTCAATTACAAGATCGCCATCCTCGGTATAGGGCGGCGGTGTTTTGGCAAGGACGTGGTTCTCCCAGAAATGCTGTTCCAGAAAAATCATCTCATCCTCATAAGCTTTGTCACGGCGAATCTCACGAATGATGGTTTCTTCCTCGTTGTTGCCATACAGGCAGCAGAAGAAGCAGCGATCCACATCCATGACCGCCATATAATGCCGCCCCTGGGTTTCGTAGTAGACCGGAACAGTTTCTTCCCCATCCAGCCACCAGTAATCCTTAGCATTGTAGTTTGTGGTTTTGATTTCCAAAATTGCGGTCGTGCCATCCGGAAGTTCTACAAAGTAGTCCACATCAGCCAGCATCCAGGGATACTTGGGGTGCTGGAACATCTTCTTGACCTGATAAATCTTGTAGCCGGTCCGATGCTGAAAAATTTTTGCCACCAGCGGCTCCAGCAGATGCCCCATTTCCAGAGCAACCCAGTTGTTTTCGTTGTCCTCAACCGCTGCAATATTCAGCTTGTCGTAGTAGAGGTCACGGGCCGTCCGCCAGGGCGATATCCCCAGCAACGCAGCCACATCACTGCCGCCAATTCCTTTTCGCCGATAAGCGAGCCATTCCTTTTCGGATAAGCCTGCGGTCTCGACCAATACCTGCGGTTGATGTGTTTCTTTCAATGCCGCACAGCTATCCGGCATACTCAGCACCCCCTCCTCGTCGGGCGAGGAACGATGTGCGCCTTCATCACCGGGCACCGTCTCTTGATAGGCTGCTGCTGTCTCTTGGACTGCCTCCAGCTCTCGTTCAATTTCTTCTCTTTCACCATGATTTCATGGTTTGACATTTTCGTGTTCATCTGTATACCTGCCTTTCTTATTCTTGATATATCCTCAAAGCCGTTTCCGGCGTTTGGGCAAAAAATAAGCGAGGCTGACTGCGGCATACGCCTGATGTCCACAGTAACCTGTGAACCAAAGTCATCCTCGCAAATAGGGAATGGATACTCCCTGAAAATAGAAAAAGCCAGTAATATACCGTCCCATATGGGCGCAGTAATACTACTGGCACAAGTACAATCTTAACTGCGTGTGCAATGCGGGCTTTCGGCCTGCGGTACAGAACATCGGTCTGTATCCCATACGGGAAGCGCACAAAAATCAATTACAAAGCAAGTTTAGCACAATATATAGTGTTAGTCAAGCATTGTAATCTACATATAGCATTTCAATTATTCCTTCGTATCTGTTTGAGCATAAAAAACGGGAATCTGCAGAATTCAACCCGTTCCGTCCCTATATATAAGGCGTATAGACATGTCGTGTGGTTCCACTGCCTGTCTGTACGCCTTTTGTACCTTGACAGCCCCTATAAACCTTTTCCATTGGAGTTATACAGGCGCTGCGGACAGTGTGCTTCTGCGCGCCCACAGCTTAATTGCCGCATAGCGGCTGCCTGAAAATACGCGGCGGAAAAGCCCGGCGCAGGAAATGGCCTTTGGAAGAGTCCTGATACTTCCCGATGAATTTTAATGACTTCATTGTTTTTGTTGAAAACCTTTCCCTACAAACAGTAGAGGATATATGTAATTGCAAATAAAGGAGGGCAATTATGGAGAAAAGAAAACCCAATGACCTTTCGCCTGAGCAGTGCTTGGCGGTAGATACGGAATCGCTCTGCAAACTGCTCGACTGCGGGCGGCACACCGCCGTTCAGATCGGCGACCTTGCCCATGCTCGCATCACCATGAATTCTCGTGTCCTTTGGAGCGTTCAGCGCGTAAAGGAATATCTTTACGAGATCTCATGCTGACAGAATCCTGCCCACCAGGGGCGCAACAGTACACCAACCATCGGGAGGTATCAATCTATGCCAAAAATCAGAAAAGACAACAAAGGCCGCAATCTGCGGCCAGGTGAAACCCAGCGATCAGACGGCAGCTATATGTTTGTCTACAAGCTGGGAAAAAAGAAAAAGTACATTTATGATTCTGACTTAGCTGCTCTTCGTGTAAAAGAAAAACAGCTCACGAAAGATGCCGATGACGGCATTCGTACCCAAGAGGCCATGAAAATCACCCTAAATGATATGTTCAAAGTTCTCATGGATACGAAACTCCAGTTGAAGGCTTCCACGCGAGCTAATTACGAATACCTCTGGAGCAACTATGTTAAAGACGAGCCGTTTGCTAACATTCCCCTGCCCAATATTCGTAAAAGCGATATCCTGACATTTTACACGAAACTCTTGAAAAGGGGCTTTGCAATCAACTCACTGGAAAACATCAATAATCTGGTTCATCCTGCACTTGAATTGGCAGTCGATGATGACTACATCCGGAAGAATCCCAGTAAAGGCGTTTATCGTTCCCTAAAAGCAGATGGCGCAGGGAAACCTGCGAAAAAAAGGATCGCTCTCACGATGACGCAGCAGAAGAATTTTCTTCGCTTTATTTCCAAGTCACCGATGTATAGCCACTGGCTACCAGTCATGGTCGTACTGCTCGGTACGGGACTGCGTGTGGGAGAGTGTACCGGGCTGACCAAAAACGATGTGGATCTGGAGAACAACACTATCTCTGTGAATCACAATCTGATTTATCGAGTCATTGATGGAGAAGCAGGCTTTCACATCACCACCCCTAAAACGGCGAGCGGCACACGCACTATCCCCATCCTGTATCCGCAGGTTGCCGAACAGCTCCGCGCTCTGATTGAAGTGATGGACGCCTTGTATCCGGAGGATCTCGTAATGAATGGATATCATGGGTTCCTCTTCCGCAACCGCTCTGGCTATTTTCTCAGCGCCCATAACATCAATCGGGCCATTGAGCGCATCTCCATCGCCTATAACGCTGAAGAAATGGATCAAGCAGAATTGGAAGACCGTGAACCGAATCTCTTGCCTCATTTCAGCGTACATAATTTACGGCACACCTTTTGCACCAGACTTTGCGAGAAGACAAACGACATTAAGTTCATCCAGCAAGTGATGGGACATGCTGATTTCTCCACCACCATGGATATCTACACCCATATCACGCAGGAAAGCATGAAGGAAAAAGCTGAAGTGATCAAGGACGATTTGGTGCTAATGTGAAAATTACAAAAAAGGGCAAATCCGCATTTCAAACGCGGATTTGCCCTTTATTTTGGCCCGTCTGGTATCGTCCGGTTTCAAGCAAAAGTTGTAAAAAAGTTGTAGTAACACGAATTTCAGTGTTAAACGACCTCTTTAGTACAGCTTCGCTCCCGCCGGGATATTGTCATCCAGCATCAGAAGATTTAAGCCTTCCCGTCCGTCATACTCGTACACTGCGGAAATCAGCATACCCTCGGAATCAATCCCCATCATCTTCCTCGACGGCAGGTTTGTGATTGCCACACAGGTCTTACCAACCAGTTCTTCCGGCTCGTAATATTCATGAATACCGCTTAAAATCGTGCGTTTCCGGTCTGTTCCGTCATTCAATGTGAACTTCAGGAGCTTCTTGGACTTCGGTACAGCCTCGCAAGCTTCGATCTTGACTACTCTGAAATCAGATTTGCTGAATGTTTCAAAGTCTACTTCATCTGCAAACAAAGGCTCGATTTTCACCTTGGTAAGATCAATCTGTACGCTCGGCGCGGACACGCTTGCAGCCTCCGCAGATACGTTTACAGCTGCATTTCCAGCCTTGCTTTCATCCCGTTTTTGCTCCAGTGGCTTCATGGTCGGGAACAGGATCACATCGCGGATGGAATCCGTGCCGCAGAGCATCATCGCGCAGCGGTCGATGCCGAAGCCCAGACCGCCCGTCGGGGGCAGACCGTATTCGAGAGCCATAACGTAGTCCTCGTCCATCATCTCCGCCTCGTCGTCGCCGTTGGCGCGCTTTTCGACCTGCGCCTTGAAGCGCTCATACTGATCCATCGGGTCGTTGAGCTCGGTGAAGGCGTTGCCCATCTCGCAGCCGCACACGAACATCTCGTAGCGCTCGGTCAGGTGCGGGTCGGACGGGCTGCGCTTGGCGAGCGGGCTGACCTCGACGGGATACATGGTGATGAACGTCGGCTGGATGAGCGTCTCCTCGACCTTCTGGTCGAAGGTCTCATAGAGGGCGTTGCCCCAGGTCTTGTCCACACCGTCCATATCGACGCCGACGCTCTTGGCGAGCGCGACGGCGGCGTCGTTGTCGCCCTCGATCGCCATGAAGTCCGCGCCGGTCACTTCCTTGACGGCGTCGGCCATCGTGACGCGCTTCCACGACGGGGTGAGGTCAATATCGTGGCCGAGCCACTGGAGCCGATAGGTGCCGAGAATTTCCTTCGCGGCGCCCGCGAGAATGCCCTCCAGAATGTCCATCATGCCGTCAAGGTTCGTGAACGCCTGGTAGAGCTCGCAGGTGGTGAACTCGGGGTTGTGCTTGGTGTCCATGCCCTCGTTGCGGAAAATGCGGCCGACCTCGTACACGCGCTCCAGACCGCCGACGATCAGGCGCTTGAGGTGCAGCTCGGTGGCGATGCGCATATACATATCAATGTCGAGCGTATTGTGATGCGTGATGAACGGCCGCGCGTTCGCGCCGCCCGCGATGGGGCTGAGCACGGGCGTCTCGACCTCCATGAAGCCGAGGCCGTCGAGGTAGCGGCGCAGGAACGCCACAAATTTCGAGCGGATCTCAAAATTCCGCTTGCTCTCGGGATTGACGATGAGGTCCACGTAGCGCTGACGGTAGCGCAGCTCCTTATCCTGCAGACCGTGGAATTTTTCGGGCAGCGGCCGCAGGGACTTCGAGAGCAGCGTGATCTCCTTGGCGCGCACGCTCATCTCGCCGCGCTGGGTGCGGAACACCTCGCCGCGCACACCGACGATATCGCCGATGTCGTACTTCTTGAAGCGGTTGTATTCCTCCTCGTCCATCTCGTCCTTGCGGGCGTAGATCTGGATGCGGCCGGACTTGTCCTGTAAGTCGCAGAAGCTGACCTTGCCCATGCCGCGCTTGCTCATCAGTCGGCCGCCGACGGTGACCTCGGTGCCCTCGAGCTCGTCAAAATGGTCCTTGATGTCCTGCGTGTGGTGGCTGACGTCAAAGCGCGTCTGCTGGAAGGGATCGCGTCCCTCGGCGCGCAGCGCCGCCAGCTTTTCGCGGCGGACCTTGAGGATCTCGGAAAGGTCCTGCTCCTGCGCGGGAGCGTTTGCCTGATTGTTCTCTGCCATATCGTTTTCTCCTTATGATCGTCCTCGAGCCTTATCGCTCGATCTTTTCCACACGGTAATGAATGATGCCGACGGGGGCCTCGACGCTGATCTCGTCGCCCTCCTTCGCACCCATGAGGGCCTTGCCGAAGGGGGATTCCTCGCTGATGGCGCGGTGCATGGGATCGGCCTCCTGACTGCCCACGACCTTGTAGGGCGGCATCTCGCGGCCGGTCTTGAGGTCCACGACGGTGACGGTGCAGCCGATGCTCACGGCGTTGGACGCGCCCTCGCTCTCATCGATGATGACGACATGAAGCAGAATGTCCTCCAGCTCCGCGATGCGGGAGTAGAGCTTGCCCTGCTCGTTCTTCGCCTCGTCGTACTCGCTGTTTTCACTCAGGTCGCCGAAGCCGCGGGCCTCTTTGATCAGCTCCGCCACTTCCTTTTCGCGCACGGTCTTGAGGTAGGTCAGCTCGTCCTGCAGCTCCTGCTGACGGGCAGCGCTCATTTTGTACTCTTTTTTCATGTCGTTTCCTTTCTATGCGCCGCCCTTCGGCGTCCTTCGGGACCGACGGCGGCGCATACCAACACATTATAAGTAAAAATATTATAGACGCTGCCCTGCCGCTTGTCAAGGCTCGGCTTTACAAATCCCGCGCCGCGGTATACTATAAAGGCAGAACAATAATGACAGCACAGCAGGAGGAAACCATGATGACCACCGCAGAAAAGCTCACGGCGCTTCGCCGCGCGATGGCGCAGCGCGGACTTGCCGCCTACCTTGTCCCGACCGATGATTTTCACGCCTCGGAGTATGTCGGCGACTACTTCAAGGCGCGCGAATACCTCTCCGGCTTCACCGGCAGCGCGGGGACGCTGCTCATTCTGCCGAGCCGCGCTCTCCTCTGGACGGACGGGCGCTACTTTTTGCAGGCGGAGAGCCAGCTGGCCGGCAGCGGCATCGAGCTGATGCGCTCCGGCGAGCCGGACGTCCCGACACTCGAGCGCTTCCTGCTCGCGGAGCTGGAGGACGGGAGCCTGCTCGGTTTCGATGCCCGCACGGTCAACACCGCGCTTGCGCGGCGGCTCGGGAATAAGCTGCGCACAAAGCATATCCGCTTTGCAGGGGACGAAGACCTTGTCGATGCGCTCTGGCCCGACCGCCCGCCGCTCTCCGCCGCGCCGGTGTGGGAGCTTGGGATCGAATACGCGGGCGAAGCGCGCGCGGACAAGCTCGCGCGCGTGCGCGCGGCGATGGCGGACGAAGGCGCGGACGCCTTCGCTGTCACGGCGCTCGACGAGCTTGCGTGGCTGCTGGATCTGCGCGGGAACGACGTGGCCTGCACGCCGGTGTTCCTCGGCTTTCTGCTGCTGACAAAGGAGGATGCCGTGCTCTGCGCCCGCGCGGGCGCGGTCGGCGAGGAAGTGAAAGCGGCGCTCGCCGCCGACGGCGTGCGCCTTGCGGACTATGAAGGCATCTACGGCCTTGTCCGCGCTCTGCCGCGCGGCACGCGCGTGCTGCTCGACGGCGCGACGGCGAACTATCGCCTGACGCAGAGCGTGCCGGACGGTGCGGAGACGCTCGACCGTCCCAGTCCCATTGTGCCCATGAAGGCGGTCAAGAATGCCGTGGAGCAGGAGAACCTCCGCCGTGCGCACCTTGCCGACGGCATCGCGCTCACGCGCTTTCTCCGCTGGCTCAAGCACGATGCCGTGCGGGAGGGAGCCACCGAGCTTTCCGCCGCCGCGAAATTGGAGGAATACCGCCGCGAAAGCGCGGACTATCTTGAGCCGAGCTTCGACCCCATTCTCGCCTATGGCCCCCACGGCGCCATCGTCCACTACGAGGCGACGGAGGAGACCGATGTGCCGCTCGAAGCGCACGGACTGCTCCTCGCCGACACCGGCGGTCATTACCGCACCGGCACGACCGACGTGACGCGCACCGTCGCGCTCGGCCCGGTCGCCGAGGAGGAGAAGCGCGCCTGCACGCTCGTCCTGCGCGGACACCTCGCCCTCGCCGCCGCGCGCTTCCGCGCGGGCGTGACGGGGGAGAACCTTGACATTCTCGCCCGCGGCCCGCTTTGGGACGAGGGACTGGACTACAACCACGGCACCGGCCACGGCGTCGGCTATCTGCTCAGCGTCCACGAGGGACCGCAGCGCATCCATTGGAGCATTGCCTCCAACGCGCGGCACACCGCGCTGGAGCCGGGTATGATCTTCTCGGACGAGCCGGGGCTATACCTTGCGGGAAAATTCGGCGTGCGGCTGGAAAATCTTCTGCTCGTGCGCGAGGCGGAGACCAACGCCTACGGATGCTTCCTTTCGCTCGAGCCGCTGACGCTTGCGCCCTTCGACCGCGATACCATCGACCCGTCGCTCCTGAGCGACCGCGAGCTCGCGCAGCTCAACGCCTACCACGCGCGTGTTTACGAAGCGCTCGCGCCGCATCTCGACGCGGAGACCCGCGCGTGGCTGCGCGGCGTGACCGCGCCCCTCGGGAAGTGAGCTTGCAATCTGCGCCGTGTCTGCTATAATGGCACAGACTACCATTACCGAAGAGGAGAAAAACGGTATGGACATTTTTGATATTTTAGGCCCCGTGATGGTCGGGCCGTCCAGCTCGCACACGGCGGGCGCAGCCCGCATCGGCGCGATGGCGCGCACCCTGCTCGGTGAGGAGGTCGCGGACGCGAAGCTCCACCTTTACGGCTCGTTTGCCGAAACGGGAAAGGGCCACGGCACCGACCGCGCGCTCGTGGCGGGATTGCTCGGCATGAAGCCGGACGATCTGCGCATCCCCAACGCCTTTGAGGAGGCGAAGAAGGCGGGGCTGCGCTATACCATCGACGAGATCGACCTGCGCGACGCGCACCCGAATACCGCTGTGCTGGAGCTGACGGGCAAAGGCGGCCGCGCGCTGACCGTGCAGGCAAGCTCGCTCGGCGGCGGGCGCATCATGGTCAACAAGCTCGACGGCATCGAGGTCAACTTCACCGGCGAGAGCAACACGCTCGTCGTGCGCAATCAGGACGAGTTCGGCTCCGTTGCCGCGGTGACGAGCATTTTGAACCAGCTGCGCGTGAACGTGGCAAATATGAGCGTCCACCGCCACAAGCGCGGCGGCGACGCGCTCATGGTCATCGAGACCGACCAGCACATCAAGCCCAAGCAGGTGGAGTTCATCTCCGAGCTGCCCGGTATTCTGGGTGTGACATACTACGATAAGGAGGACGACGAGGATGGCTCTGGCTTCGATGAGCGAAATCTTTGAGCGCATGGCGCGGAACGGGCAGGAGTTCTGGGAGGTCGTCCTTGCCGACGACATGGACGAGCGGCAGGTCAGCCGCGAGGCGAGCATGGCGAAGATGCTCACGACATGGCAGGCCATGCAGGACGCGGCGGACAGCTACACGGGCCGCAAGCGCTCGGTGAGCGGACTGGTCGGCGGCGACGGCATGAAGATGCGCCAGTATACCTTTCGCGGCTGCGCCATGACCGGCGGCTACGTCAGCGAGGTCATCGCCGAGGCGCTTTCCATGGCGGAGTCCAACGCCTGTATGCGCCGCATCGTCGCGGCTCCCACGGCGGGCGCCTGCGGCGTTCTGCCTGCGGTGCTGCTGCCGCTGTGCAAATATGAGGAGCTGACGCAGCACCAGCTGCTCGAGGCGCTCTACGTCGCCGCAGGCATCGGCTCGGTCATCGCCTACAAGGCGAGCATCGCGGGCGCGTCCGGCGGCTGTCAGGCGGAGATCGGCACGGCGTCCGCCATGGCGGCGGGCGCGCTCGTCGCCCTGCGCGGCGGCGAGGGCGAGCAGATCGGTCACGCGGTGGCGATGGCGCTCAAGAATCTCATGGGTCTTGTCTGCGACCCTGTCGCGGGACTGGTCGAGGTGCCCTGCGTCAAGCGCAATGTCATCGGTGCGGTCAACGCCGTGAGCGCGGCGGATATGGCGCTCGCGGGCATCGAGAGCCGCATCCCCGTCGATGAGGTCATCGACGCGATGGGCGAGGTCGGGCGGCGTATGCCGGTCGAGTTCCGCGAAACGGCGCTCGGCGGTCTTGCCGCCACGCCGACCGGCGAACGGCTCAAGCGCGAGCTGACGGCCAAACGCGAAAAGTAATGAACCGCAGAAAGGAGAACGCTGCCATGCAATATCTGCTCGTCGGCTTTACGGTCTGGGTCATCACATTTTTTGTCATTCGCCATACGCACAGGAAATAATCGGAAAAGAGAGCAACGGACGGCGGCGCAAAGCATACGCATAGGGACTTCCTGCCCCGACATAGGGTGAGGGGAGGAGTTGATGTATATGCTTTCCGCTGCCGTTTGGCTTTTGTGCAACAGCCTGTTTTTCTCCCTGCGCCTTGCCGGCAATCCCGGCTCATTCCCGCGCCCGCTCTCCGCCGCCGAGGAAAAGGCGTATTTGGAACGCTTCGCTGCGGGCGACCTTGAGGCGCGCAACGTGCTCATCGAGCACAACCTGCGTCTTGTGGCGCACATCGTGAAGAAGATGTGTTCCAAAATGCAAGTCTCTCTCGCGAAAAAGTGACTGAAGCGGTCCGCCCCAGCCTTAAATAGAGTTCCAGATCAATTTTTTGTTTCGTGCTGCCCTCGCAGACCACTACATGGTCGAGGATCGCCGCAACAACCTCCGTCGAGATGGTATCCTGAAAGGAAAGCTCATGCCAAAGCGCTTTTTCGATTGCGGACAAGTCAACACTCGCAGCTGAACCATTTTCCTCCAGCTTTTGTAAAGAAATCATCTGCTCCTGCATATCCGCAACCTGCTCATTGAAGCGGTTGTTTCGCTTTTTGAATTCCTGAATTGTGATTGCGTTGGCGATACTAAGCTCCAGCAGTTTATCCTTTTTTTCCTCCAGTTGGCTGATCTGTGTGTTCAACTGGACGATTTGTCCGGAGTAATCACGCTTCTGCTGAACGCTGGAAACGCTGTCCATCACAAGTCGGACAATCTGCTTTTGATTTTTCACCAGCTTTTGGAATTGGTCTGCCAAAATTGCGTCCAGCTCCTTTGTTCGGAGCGTCGGCAAATCGCATCCAGCTTTTCCATGCTCACGGTACATCCTGCACTGCCAGTATTCTGTGTGTCCCTCCATGGTTTTGAAGCTCTGCCGATGAAAGGCGGTTCCATGCTTTCCGCAAATGATTTTCCCGCTGTATGGATACCTACTCTGATAGCCTACGCCATAGGCTTTCGTTCTGGCGCTGCGTTTCTTAAATATCTCATTTGCCTGATTCCAGAGTTCTTCTGATACAATCGCAGGGATATTAGGATCTGGGTATGTTACCCACTCACTTTCATCAAGAAATGCCGTTTTTTTCTTCCGATAATCCAAGGATTGTGTCTTATTACCACAGTACCACCCCTTGTACTTTGGGTTTTGCAGAATATGGCCGATGGTGACGGAATTGAATTTGTTTCCCAAAAGGCTTGTGTATCCACGGCGAGTCAACTCCTGTGACAGCTTGCGCAGGCCATAGTTTCCGGTGGCATAAAGCTGAAAAATCAGCTTAACCGCTTCCGCCTGCTCCGGGATGATTGTCAGCTTGCAATCTTTCTTATCGTAACCCCATAAGCGATTATTTCCCAAAACATGGCCGTTCTTGATAGACTGCCGAAAGCCAAATTTTAACCGCTCGGATAGTTTTCGAACTTCGTCCTGTGCCACACCAGCCATGACGATCAGCCGAAACTCACTATCGCTGTCCAGTGTGTTGATATTATCATTTTGGAACAGTACACCCACATTGTTGTCCAGCAGCTCTTGTGTATATTGGATACTGTCCAGTGTGTTGCGGGAAAAACGGGATATTTCTTTTGTGATAATGAAGTCAAACATCCCACGTTTGGCATCCTCGATCATGCGCAGAAAACTGTCACGCTTATAAGTGCTCGTTCCGGAAATACCTTCATCAATGTAGCCAGGAACATACGTCCAATTCGGGTTCTTTTGAATGAACTCTGTGTAGTATTGGATCTGGTTTTCCAAACTACCCTGCTGCTCCACCTTTTCCGTAGAAACACGCGCATAGAACGTAACCCGGAGCGGCAGATCGTAAATGGTTTTTCCCTGCCGAATCTGCTCTCGAAGCCATCTAATTGTTACCATCCGTACTGACCTCCTCAGTTATTTTGTTGACGGTTTCAGTATCAGATGTAAATTGCCGTTTGTCAAAAAAACGGGAGCTGCTGGCAGAAACATACGTTTCTTCCGAAATCAACTCCCGCTTCCATAGTCGTTTTAATAAAGCCAAAGCAATCTCGCGATCAACCTCCGTCACTGTCTTAGCCCCCCTTCCTTATATGCTATGGGATATGAGCCAAAAAAATGATGGACGGTCATCGCAGATATTCTTCCTTGTGTTTCATTTTCAACAGAAATTCTCCAATCTACACGGCAATATAGCGCCGCCCTTATACTCATGATATTTTTCGCCTCATTTGTAAATCGGCATTGGCAAAACCGGACGGCGGCTGGCAGCCGCCCACGGGAATCTCACCCCGGCCCATGCTGATGGGTGCGCCGCGCAATGCTTTGAGGGCGTTCAACGCGGGAGTAGCCCGTTGCAGAAGCGTGGAAAGGGGGACACGCTCCTGCACGGGTTGCTATGGGTTTTAGGCTGTTTTGTTTACCTTGAAGTCAAGAATCTTGGTAATCAGCTTGGTTCGCATCCTGCATACCTTTTCTCCATCGAGGCAAAGGCTTCGTCATATTTCTCCATGAAATAGTGCCCGTGGGACACGCCCGTGCGGTCATAGTCCCAATCCCATGTGACGAATTGAACGCCGTATTTGCTTGGAGTACCTGCCAGCACCGTGCCGCCAAAGTCAGCGAGGATACGGTAGTCGCCATCCAGCCCGCTGCCTTTGAGCTGTGGGGCGGCTTCCATAGCGGTCATATACTCCAGCGTTTTCGCGGCGATGTACTCGACGCGATACAGGGCGTCCTCTGCCTAGGGCGTGTCCGCGTCCTCTCGCCGATAGAATACGCTGCCCTTGCCGGTGATGCGGCAGAGGGGTGTGCCATTCCAATGGACAGGCAACTGATCTCCCTCCAACGGCAGGGTTCCAAAGCCTGCACGGTGCAGGGGAATACGGACTTCTTCAAGGTAGCGGAACTGACGGCTTGTGTTTTGGGTATCCATGTGAGCGATCCTCCTGTTGTAAAAAATAAGGTCGGAGAGGTCTTCTCCGGCCTGCCGTTTCAGACGCTGCAGCCAGCGCCCTTTTAGAAATTGAAAAAGGGCGCCGCTTTTTTCGACCTGTCAAAGCCGACAAAACGACGCCCAAATATTTGTGATCCTTTTTCTGCGATGATGCCGCTTTTTTCGAGAGAAAAGTCCTCTCTAAAAGGGCACTGGAGGTTGGAAACTGTCCAAGACATGAGATACTCCAGTTCAAATCCGGTCAGTTGCTCCGAAATGAATGACCCTACCCAATTCGAACAAGTCGATGAGACTTAAGGATTAGGTAGGGTCATTTTATGTCCTGAAAGTCTTGGTATGACAGGGATTTCAGCGAGTGGCGCGCTAAAGCAAATATGAGACACGAAAATACAAACCGTCTCAAAACGTAGTAGAAAACGAGCAAATTAGGCGATTCGAACACGGATGTCTCATTTAGCAGTTGCACAGCAGCTCTCTTCCATTTGGCATGGTGTCAGATTTTTCAATGTGCGATGAGGTCGTTTGGTATTGTAAAACTCAATATAGGAAGCTACACTGGCTTGAAATGCTCTATCGGAAGGATGATCTTTCCGGTAGAGTTCTTCTTTTTTCAACGATGCGAAGAATGATTCTGCGACCGCGTTATCATGCGGCTTGCCGGGCTGAGAAAAGGATTGCTTCGTATGGTATTTATGCAAAAGCTGTTGAAACCGGTGAGAGGTATATTGCGCTCCACGGTCGCTATGAAAAATAAGACCAGATGGGGGATGGCGTTCTTCATGTGCCATTTTAAATGTTGCAGTGAGAAGTTGCGTACTGTTCTTTTTTGAAATTTTATGTGCGATTACTTTGCGCGAGAAAAGGTCGATAATCACACAAATATAAAAGTAGTGATCCCCAAGTTTAAAACAGGTGACATCGCTGACCCAGCGTTGATTTGGCCGCTGAGCGTTAAATTGTTGCCGCAGGATATTTTTCTTTCGTTCTGGTTCACGCAGCTTTAGATATTCCTGCTTTGCTGTCGACCGAACACTGCTCAAGCCCATCTCACGCATGAGTCGCGAAACATATTCCGCGCTGACTTGGTATCCACGCTGAACGAGAATCGTCCGAATTTTCTCTGCACCTAGCACCTGCCTATATTCGTCAAACACATCACGGATGAGCTGGCAGTATTCTTGGCGACGTTTATCAAACCAAGCGTTGCCGCGCTTGCTGCGTAACATATGGTTGTAAAATGTACCGCGGTCAACATCCAGCGCCTCGCATATTGTGTGAACTTCATATTTTCCATAAAACGGTTCTAAAGCATGAAGCCGTTCCTTTAATGGTGCGGATACCAGACAATCAACAGATTTCAAAATTGTGATGATATTCTGCAATTTTTCAACTTTGCGCTGGAGTAATGCGTATTCTTGATATGAAAATTTCAATGGATTGCCCGAGCTGTCTGCCGGAAAGGAGTTGAACCAACGGTATAAGGTGCTTCGAGGGATAGCGAGTTCATTGGAAAGAGCGATAGCACTTTCGCCCTGCTGATAGCGCGTGATGATGGATAGCTTTTCTTCGTTTGAGTATTTCATCGTAATATCCTCCTCTTTATATGTTAGGATATCACGGAAAATAAAGCGTGGAAATTTGCAAGACATTGGTGCTAATGTAGTATACGATATTAGCACCAATGTAAAAATGTCGCTACCTGATGGAAAGAGGAACGGCCCAGCGAGGAAGAATACCAGATAGCAAAAGAAACGCTGGACAGCTGGTTAGGATGTAGATCACATCATAACCCACTGCTGCCTCAGCAGCATCTAGGATACATTCAGTGGTGGACTGTACCAGCGGGATGTCCTGACGGACTTTCTTGATGAAGTTCGAGAATGCTGCCGCTTCAAATACTGGTTTTTCGGACACTACCATAAGAACATGGTGGTGGAAAATAGGTTCGCCATGCTGTATGAGCAAATCATCCGACTGAAAAAATGAATGGAGGCACACCGACTAATCGTCCAGTGTGCCTCCATTCATTTTTAAAACTCGTTTTAATGATATCCTTCTTCAGGTCAATCACTCTCAATTTACATGATTTGAACTATTGACACAATATCGTTCAAATGATAATATATAATTGAACAACGCGAAGGAGGGATATCATGTCTCGGCAATTTGATGAGTATATGGAGGATAAATTTGAATATCAGGGAGAACGCAAAACGCTGATTTATCCTACATCATTCGCTGAACTGACAGAGGCTTTGGGGGTTAGAAATACGCTCCAATCCATAATTGATTTTGCTACACGCGATGAAGATACATCTGGCTATGAGGAAATGAAGGAACGGCAGAATGAATACATCCAAGAGTATTTAAGCTCAATTGGCAATTTCGACAACAGCATTCTTGTTTCGAACATTACCCATCTTGCCAAGTCTAATGATATTCGATTGGGCGAATTGGAAAAGATGCTTGGCATTAGCACAGGCTATATTTCTCGCACAGCGAAAGAAAACACCAATAAGCGTCTCAGTATAGATGTTGTTTGGAAATTATCCCAATTCTTCAATGTAAGCATAGACGAGTTAGTTAGTCACGACCTTCGGCTTCCTTCTGAAACCACAGCTCTGCTTTGCCGGTTTATCGCAAAGTTATCATCTCAGACGATGATAGATGAGATCGAATGGACTTGCGAAGGTGGATATATGTGCGAGAATAGTCCGCTGCTTCAGAGCATGACATTATTAACAGAAGAAGATGATGGAACTGTTGTTTATCATCCGGAACATATGAATCAAAGTTATCGGTGGACTCTGTTTGAAGATGTATACTCATGTGATGCCATCAATGAAGGAGAGAAAATGGTTATTATTGCTTTTCAGACGGAAAAGATGAAGGCGCATCACTATTATGATTTCTTCTTCTGTACTCCCAATAAAGATGGTACCTATTCATGGAGAAAAGCGTTCTATACCAACGATCCATTTTCATCACTTGAAGACCAAGCGGCAACGCTTTACAACCAAATCACCAGAAAAATGGATGCGGTAAGACTTTCACCGGATATTCGTAGCATAGTGCAGGCATATCTCCAATGAACTGGTTGAGGTGAATGCGAAAAGAGTGCATCTTTTCTGTCAACACCCGACAAGTTAAAAGCCACGTTTCAGTTTTGTTACTGGGATGTGGCTTTTAATCTATAAAGCTTTCGCGATATACCGTTTAGTAGCCATACCTTGGAGATTTTTATGGTAGGAAATGTTATTGAGATTCCACAGACGAAAGGTGAAAAAGCAATCTGAGAACAGCAATTAAAAGTTGCGGTGTTTTGCCGTGTCAGCACAACCTGTAAGTAAGAAACAGAGAGCAAGAAATGAAAGAAATCAAGCGCTGCTCTATTTGAGCGGCGGTCGATTCATATCCGAACCAGACCAGTTCACCTTTTTTCAGCTGGCAAATGATCAGTTCCTTGAACTCGGCTATCGGGAGATTCAGATAACTTTGGGGCAAAAGAGGCCTCACTTCAGCAGAGAGAATCTAAAAACGAAGGGTTTTAATACTCATCGAAAAAATACAGCAAAAGGCTGAGCGCCAGTAGATCTGCGCAGCCGCCGGGGCTAAGGCGTGCGGCAACGTACTGTCGGTCAAGTTGCGTGAGGACTTCCGAGCAATTTTCGCGCGTCAGAGCGGGAAGAAGTGCCTGCGCTTCGCGGCGTGCTCTGCGCGCGGCGTCCAGCCCACCGCGTCGAATCATGTTCGTGTCCTCCACAGCAGCGATGAGCGCAAGCAGCGCGACGGCGGACGCGTCATTGAGAGAATAACCTTCGTTGAGGCAACGCTTGAGTGTTGGGAGACCAATAATTGTCACAGCGGGAAAACCATTCGCGGCTTCGCCGCGGATTCCGGTAATATCATAAAGTCTCCAACACTGCTGTCCGAACGTTTCCTCCTCTTCAACGGCAAGTTTAGAGATAAATAAGGAATAACTGCCCATCGCGGCACTGAGAGTAAGCGCGCGCTCGATGTCACGCTGCGATGCGGTGCAGACGTGCCCTGCACCGAACGCACCACACAGCAGTCCAAAAGAATAAATGAGACCCTTGTGCGTGTTCACACCCCCGGTCGCAGCGAGCATAGCTCGCTCAGCCTGCAGGCCCGCGCCCTGAAGCAGAGAGAAAAGGTCCTCGGCAGATGCATCCTCGTGATCCCATCCAATGAGAAACATCCGGCCGAACCACGGTGCGAGCGTGGCGGCACTGTCAAGGAAGGTGGTAAGGTCCATATCGTCGTGCGAACCTGAGTTCGCGCGGTCAACCAGCCCCGGTTTTGGGGTCGCAGAAACCTCACGCAGCATCGCACGCAAGGCACAGGAAATACAGTGTGACGCAGCACGCTCGCGAAAATAATCGTCCAGTATGCTGACGATCTTGCTGCGCAGCTCCGTGACCGTGTGCGCGCGGCTTCGTCCACAAATTTTAGCGTTCTCGCCGCAGAGCAGACAGCGGCGAGGCGGAAGACTGAATCTAGAACGAGAAAGGGCAGTTCCGTTGCCATCCAGCACGTCCAAATCGAAAAGCCGCCCGAGCGGATGGGTTTCCTCCAGAGAAACGGTTTGGCGCTTGATTTGATCTCCCGCAAGGTCGAGCGCCAGCAGCGCTTCGTCGCCTGTTGAGAGGGAAACAGTCTCCTCGCGCAGGATATGCCCCGCGAAGGCGCTGCGCAACACGGCAAGCACTTCACAAAACGCATCGTGTGCCAGCGGAAACTGCTTGATGTCTCCGGGAATATTCATGCTGATGCTCACAAGACTGACGCAGCCTGATGCGAGCATGCCCCGTTGACGTTCCGCACGCGCGTTCCTGTTTTCGAGCACTTCTTCAAGGGTAACTCGCGGACCAGTAAAGACACGGTCAATGTTCATGTTCCACCGCCTTGTACATTTCTTTTAGGTAACGCTGTGTTGGCTCTGGTACAAGCTGTAGCACCTCGTCGCACACACCCTTTTCTTTAAGCAGTGTGCGCACACGTGAGGCGCTGACTGGGGCGCCGCACGATGCAAGGCGAGGAATCTCGACAAACTCAATACCATAACGCGGCAGGATGCCGCGCATGGCGCTATTATAGCAGGCGGTGATGGGGTCGAACGGCTCTTGCCCCGCAAAACGCCGCGTAATGTGCAGCACAGGTGCAATGGATTCGGCAAAGAGCGTAATGTCCAACGCGCTTTGCAGCGCGGCGGCATTTTCCTCGCTCTTGAGGAAATAGGTTGGAAAGGTCGCCAAGGAGATCATATACGGTCCACTCGAATGCACGCGCACGTTGGCAAGATCCGACGTGCCTTCCTGTACAAGGCGGAAGCGTACGTCGGTCGGGAAGAGAGAACGATTTTCCTCCACCACGAAAAGATGCAGCACATCGCAGCGCGCGGCGGCGTATTCCACCAGCGCGCGGTGGCCTAGGGTGAAGGGGTTGGCGTTCATCACGATTGCGCCGACAGTTCGCTGTTCATCGCCTTTCTCCAGAAGGGGAAGAGCAAAGCGACGTGGACCATTGGGACTATTTTCAAGCAGCACAAGCGTATCTGTGCGCGCGATGGGATAAAACCCGCAGGCTGAAAACAGTGGTTCGTTATGCGCGCGCGTGATGACACGCAGGTCGTAATAGCCTTTAAAGAAGCGATCCTGCACGAGCCGCGAGATGAGCGCGCCAAGGGCGTTCTGCCCGCGCAGTGATTCATCCACGGCAAAGCATTTGAGAAGGCTTTTGGCCGCGCAGCCGCAGCCACACAACGTATCGTACTCGTCAAAGATGCCAAAAGCGGCATCGATATCTGTTTCGTAGCCGAGGGCATGGCGTGCCAAAAAGGCGTGAAGCATCTCCGCATCTTCCTCTACCTCAACAAAAAGCTCGCGGATGGTGATAGTATCGTTCATTTTTGGCACGCCCTCCCTCAAGCGTATGAAAAAGCAGGAAAGCAAAAGAAAACTGTTAGATTAGAAGCCGTAGAGCTCGGCTGGATTCTCAGCAAGTGCAAGCGTACGTGCCTTCTCCGTTGGCAGCCAGCGGGCAACAAGTTCTGTGAGTTCCCACTCATCCGGTTTGACCTTTTCCGTGACATGCGGAAAATCTGTGCCCCACACGACGCGCTCGGGTGCATATGCCGCAATGGCTTTCGCAGTAGCAGCAGCATCTTTCCAAGGTTTCTTCCCTGTCGTATTCAAATACGGGCCACATAGCTTCACCCACGTATTGCCGCGGTCGATCAGGTCTAAAAGCAGCGGATAGGCCGGATCCTTCACCCCCAGCATAGGATCAAGTCGTCCCATGTGGTCAACAACTACCTTACAGTCAAGCCCACGGATAACATCGGCATGCTCTACAAGCTGCCGTGCGCTCATGTGCAACTGCATATTCCACCCAAGATGTTTCACGCGCTCGCTTAGCGGCGCGCAGTCGCCGAAGGAGACAACTGCGTTGTTCGGGTTCCACACGCTGAAGCGAAGGCCGCGCACGCCGCCATGGTGTAAGCGTTCAAGTTCCTCATCACTTACAGTGTTATTCACCACAGCAATCCCGCGACAGTTTTCGCTGCCGAACCTTTCGATGGCGTCGAGCAGGCAACTGTTGTCCAACGCAAAAGGCTTGGCCTGAACAAAGATTGCACGCGGGAGACCCAGTTCGTCGGCGAGTTTGCGATAGGTTTCCACCGTGCCGATCTGAATTTCGGCCTTGCCGTCGTTTGGGAAGGTGGGATCTATAATGTGGAGATGTGAGTTGCACGCGTTCTGCGGCATGGCAAAGGAAAGCGGTTTATCTTTCATAGCATAACCTCTAAAACAAATGTCGATATTGGTGTACATATTTATATTAACACGGTTTTTATGCAACCGAAAAGCAAATAAAAGATACAAATGCGCAAAAGAAAATTGCACGTATATGTGCAACGTGAAATTGCGGAGATAGAAAATTATTGTGCTTTTCATTTGCTTTTAAGCTTTGTAAAATGAGAGCACTGAAATGGAAGGAGCTGTTAACATGGGCAAAACAGCAATCATGAAGATCATGGAACGCGCCTGTGGCCATGAGGTCAAGGTCGGTGACCGCGTCTGGTGCCATGTCGATCTTGCGTCCGCGCGCGATTTCGGCGGCGCCAACTGTGTGCTGCAATTTGAAAAGGAGATGGGCAAGGACGCAAAGGTGTGGGATCCGGATAAGATCGCTTACACTTTCGACCTACAGGCACCGTCTCACTCTGAGAAGGTCTCGAACAACCAGAAGATCATCCGCGAGTTCGCAAAACGTCAGGGCATCAAAAACCTCTTTGACATCAACCACGGCATCGGCCAGCACGTCATGCTGGAGGCAGGCCTTATCAAGCCTGGTGACGTTGTGCTTGGCACCGACAGCCACATGAATTTGCTCGGCGCGGTCGGTGCATTTGCAACGGGTGTCGGCAACTCCGATGTGGCCGCGTCCTACATCGGCGGTTTGAGTTGGTTCCGCATGCCGGAGACGATGAAGATTGAGGTCACCGGTAAGTTCCAGAAAGGCGTGTGCATGCGCGACCTTCTGACTTACATCGTCGGTGACCTCGGCGCGGGCGGCATGGACTATCTCGCCGTGGAATTCACCGGCGAGACCATCGAGAGCGCGAACCTTGCCGAGCGTATCACACTCTGCTCCATGGTCACGGAGATGAGCGGCAAGGTGCCCCTCATCATGCCAAGCGGCGAAGTGCTCGACTGGGTGGTCGAGCGCGCCGGAGAAGAGGTCAAAGAGCGCATCCGCACCCTCTCTGCCGACGCAGACGCACAGTATTGCAAGACCCTGCACTACGATGTGAGCAATTTGACACCGATGGTGTCCTGCCCGGACGCACCGGACAACGTCAAGTCCGTGACCGAGGTTGCCGGCACGCATGTCGACCAGGTGCATATCGGCTCGTGTTCCAACGGCCGCTTTGAGGATATCGAGACCGCCTACAAGGTCCTGATGGCGGGCGGCGGCAAGGTAGACCCTGCCACGCGAGTCATCATCACGCCGAGCACCACTGAGGTACAGCTCGCCTGCGCTAAAGCCGGTATGATCGAAAAGTTCCTTGAAGCAGGCATTGTTTTCACGAACCCGACCTGCGCGCTCTGCACGGCAGAGCATTACGGCGCGCTGCCGAACGGCGACGTCGGATGCGCCACCAACAACCGCAACTTCATCGGCAAGGTCGGCAAGGGCAGCCACACCTATCTGATGAGTCCGATGACCGCTATGGCCACTGCCATCCGCGGCTGTATCGCCGACCCGAGAGATATTCTCGGCTGAGAGGAGGAGAAGAGAATATGAGCACTATCCATGCGCGCGCGTGGGTCTTCGGCGACGATGTCGATACCGACCTCATTTACCACAACAAGTATCTCGCCGAGACCGATCCGAAGAATATGCCGCAGTACGCGTTTGAATATTACCCCGGCAAGGAGAACTTTGCCAAAGAGGTCAAGCCCGGCGATATTGTGGTCGCGGGCAAGAACTTCGGCTGCGGCTCGAGCCGCGAGCACGCGGTCTACTGTCTGCAATATGCGGACATTCCCTGCGTGCTGGCTGAGACCTGCTCGCGCATCTATTACCGCAACGCCATCAACAACGGCTATCCTGTGCTCTTCGTCAAGGGCATTTCCGACGCCATCAAAAACGGCGATATCAAGGACGGCGACATGCTGGACGTTGATATGGGCTCCGGCAAGATCGTCAACATCGCGAACGGCAAGACCTTTCACGGTGACGCGGTGAGTGATCTGGAGCACGACATCATGGAGGCCGGAGGCCTGTTCCAATACATGAAGAAAAGCGCAAAGGCATAAAAGGGAGGCAGCTATGGAACTCAAAAAACCGGCCGTTGCCGGAACGATGGAATCCAGCGATATCATGGTGATGATCCGCCCCAACGAGGAAAAGGGGATTGAGATCGATATTCAGAGTGACGTGAAGGCGACCTTCGGCGATGCGATCGAGGCAACGATCCGCGAGGTGCTTGCAGACTTTGATGTGAACGATGCCGTCGTTGCGGTCGTCGATAAGGGCGCGCTCGACTTTGTCATCCGCGCGAGAATGCAGTGTGCCATCTGCCGCGCGGCGGAGGTGTCCTACGACTGGGGAAAGGAGGATCCGAATGCCTAAATCCGAACTGATGCGTACCTCTATGTACGCCGGCGGGACGAGCCCCGTCAAAATGATCCAGGCGGGCTTTTACAATGAAGACTGCCTTGTTTATGACCTTGAGGACTCCGTGTCTGCGGGTGAAAAGGATGCGGCACGTTTTCTTGTCTACAACGCGGTGAAGTATCAGCGCCCAAAGGATAAGTACATCCTCATCCGCGTCAACGGCATTTACTCCAGGGAGCTCGACGAGGACCTGGAAGCCGCCGTGCGTGCCCAGCCCGATGCCATCCGCATCCCGAAGGTCGAATACGCCGAGGAGGTGCAGCGCATCGATGCGAAGATGACCGCCATTGAGGAAAAGGCGGGCCTGCCCGTCGGCGGCATCAAGCTCTGGTGCAACATCGAGTCCTATCTTGGTGTCATCAACGCACAGGCGATCGCCACGGCGAGCACCCGTGTAGCCGCGATGGCGCTCGGTGCGGAAGACTTCACCGCCAGCATGTCCGCCCAGCGCACCAAGCCCGGCTGGGAAATTTTCTATGCGCGCAACGCCATTCTCATGGCCTGCCGCGCGGCGGGCATTTCCGCGCAGGACGCGGTCTTTTCCGACATCAACGATGCTGAGGGCCTGCAGCACGACCTTGAAATGACCCGCACGCTGGGCTTCGACGGCAAGACCTGCGTTCATCCGCGCCAGATCGACACGGTGAACGCGTGCTTTACCCCGTCGGAAAAGGAGATCCGCAACGCCAAGCGCGTGCTCGAAGCACTGGAGGAGGCCGCACGCAACCATACGGGCGTGTGCGTGCTCGACGGCGGCATGGTCGATAAGCCGATGGAGCTGCGCGCCCGCACGACGCTTGCCAAGGCGGCAGCCGCCGGCATCAAGGTTGGAGGTGTCAAGAAATGATCAAGAACAGTCTGGGCCGCGAATTGCCCGAGAAGATCGGCGATTACGTCGTTCGCCCCTATGAGGGCGCTTATGCAACGCCCGCGCCGCAGGAAACAGTCGTGACCAAGCGCATCATGGGCCATCGCATCCCCGGCGATACCAAGCTCCTGCCCGATTTGAAGGCCGCCATCAAGGCCTCGGGCCTACGTGACGGTATGACCATTTCGTTCCACCACTCGTTCCGCGAGGGCGATATGGTCATTGTCCAAGTACTTACGGCCATCCGCGAACTTGACATCAAACACCTGCGCTTTGCCCCCAGTGCCGTTGTTAACATCAAGAATCCCTCCATTGTAGACTTTGTTTGCGACGGTACGATTGACCGCATCGAGGCCAGCGGTATCCGCGGCCAGCTTGGCGACGCCGTGCTGGCTGGCGAGATGGAAAATCCCGTCATTCTGCGCACTCACGGTGCACGCCCCCGCGCCATCGAGGCGGGTGAGCTGCAAATCGATGTCGCGTTCATCGGCGCGTCCGCCTCTGATGATTACGGCAACTGCACGGGACAGGTCGGCCCCAATGCCTGTGGTTCCCTTGGCTACGCCTTTGTGGATGCGCACAACGCAGGCTGCGTTGTGGTCGTGACAGATAATCTTGTTGAATACCCCTGTCTGCCGACATCTATCTCTCAGCAGTATGTGGACTATGTCGTCAAGGTCGATCAGATTGGAGACCCCGAGAAAATCGGCAAGGGCGCTGCTCGCCTGACGAAGAATCCGCGCGATCTGATGATTGCCGAGCGCACGGCTGACGTGATTGCGGCTTCCCGCCTGTTTAAGGACGGCTTCTCCTTCCAGACCGGCGCGGGTGCAATCGCCATTGCCACCACCAAATATCTCGCCGACCGTATGCGTGAGCACGGCGTTAAGGCAAGCTTCGCCCTCGGCGGCATCCCCGCGGCGATCATCGATATGTACGACGAAGGTCTTGTGCGCGCGGTCGAGTGCAGCCAGAGCTTTGACGCAGTCGCGGCGTCGGCCATTTCGACCCGTCCCGGCGTCGTGGAGATTGACAACGCTGACTATGCCAACGCCTATTCCAAGGGCGGCTTCCTCAACCGCGAGGATTTCGGCGTGCTCGGCGCGCTCGAGGTCGATACCGATTTCAACGTCAACATCCTCACCGGCTCCTCCGGCGAGATGATGGGCGGCCTCGGCGGCGGCCCGGACGTCGCGGGCGGCGCAGCCATCTCCATCGTCACCATCCCTATCATCCGCGGACGCACGCCGTCCATTGTGAAGAAGGTCTTCACCCTCTGCACGCCGGGCGAGACGGTCGCTGCAGTCGTAACGGAGGCGGGCATCGCACTCAACCCCAAGCACAAGAGCTACAAGGAGCTCAAGGAGGACCTTGAAAAGACCAGCCTGAAGCTCGTGACCATCGAGGAACTGCAGCAGCTTGCCGAATCTCTCACCGGCGTACCTAAGCCCATCGAGACGAGTGACCGCGTGGCCTGCATCGTGGAATATCGCGACGGCACGGTCATTGACGTGATCCGAGAGGTTAAACGGTAAAAAAGAAAAGGTGCGCCGTCAAGGCGCACCTTCTATGGTAAGCAGCGCATTACAATTCTTCTTCAACAGCTGTGCAAGATACTTTCCGTATGTCGGTAGTATCTTTCCTTTGTAAGTGGTAAGTACAAGCTGATTAATTACACCAAGATTTTTAACTGGGAAAAGATTCAGATGGCAGTGCGGTTGTTCAAAATTCATACGTTGCACCGTCTGCAAATACATCGACAAGCAAAAACTCGCCGCGTAGTCACGGGCACTGAGCATCGGATGCAGATCCTGCTGAGACAACTCCATTACACAGTTAAGGTGCAATCCCCGCTCAAAAAGGAACTTTTCCAGCGCGACACGAGAGCTGGCTCCCGGATGATTCAGCACGAATGGCACCTCTTGAAACTCTGCAAGATCTACTCCTCTACGAAACTCCTCTTTACATGCCGGATATCGATCCGGAAAATACTGCGCCAGCATATGATCCGAAATAACAAGATAAAGCTGCTCATCCATAATAGGCTGTGTATCAAATTGGCTGTGCGTTGCGTTCACACTGTTGAGCAACGCGATATCCAATTCATTTTCAAGCAACATGGCGCTTAGCGTACCAGAAGTTGCATACTGCACCTGCAGTTGTACGCCTGGGTAACGCAGCTTGAACTGGGAAAGCAGGTCTGGAATCAAAATGCGATATCTTCCTTCCGATGTTCCAAGTCGAATCGTCCCCTTTTTGGAATCACGGATATCCTCCAGTTGATTCTCAAGATTGTTTTCCAGAAACTGTATCTGGCGGAGCGTCTCAAGATAAATCTGCCCTGCTGGTGTCAACTGTAGACGAGGCGTACGGTCAAAAAATGTCACATGATGCTCCTGCTCGAGATTCTTCAAATACTTGCTAAGACACTGGTGTGAAATATAAAGTCGACTGGCTGCTCTTGAAATATTCAATTCCTCTGCCAAAACGATGAAGTAGTGGTAATTATTCAACATTTTTGTTCTCCTTCGGCGATGCGGCGGAACTGCTCTACCGCTGTCCTGCCACCTGCTCAGCATCATCTGTTGCAACAAATAATAGCGCATTTCACTTATAATTGCAAATCATATTTGCGCAATGGTGAAACAATATAAAGAAAGTGAGCGTACAAGTAAAATGTCCAATTATAAACCCAATGTTAAGATCCCCTGCGTTTATATGCGCGGTGGCACAAGCAAAGCCGTATTTTTCCACGACGAGGACTTGCCACAGGATCCCAAAGAGCGTGACAAAGTAATCCTCAGCGCCTTCGGATCACCCGACCGTCGCCAGATCGACGGCATGGGCGGTGCAAATACCTCTACCAGCAAGGTTGCCATCATCAAGAAGAGTAACCGTCCCGGTATCGATGTCGATTACGACTTTGGTCAGGTGGATGTGATGGCCCCCATCGTCGGCAAAACAATGAACTGCGGGAATATTTCTTCTGCCGTTGGTCCCTATGCTATCGATGAGGGCCTTGTCGAGGCTATCGAACCGATGACGGAGGTACATATCTTCAACACCAATACACAGAAGGAAATCATCGCGCAGGTGCCTGTCAAGGACGGACAATTCATGAGCGAAGGCGACTTTGCGATTGACGGCGTGCCTGGCACAGCCTCAAAAGTGACACTCAAATTTGTTGAACCGCAGGGTGCCGCCTCCGGCAAGCTCCTGCCCACGGGCAATGTTAAGGACACAATTGAAATCGATGGCAAGAGCTATGAGTACTCCTTTGTCGATGCGGCAAACCCGGTGATTTTTGTTCATCCCGAGGACTTCGGCGTCAAGGGCACAGAAATCCCCTCTGAATTCAATGCGCTGCCCGATTGCAAGGAAATCTGCCGCAAGTTAGAAATTATCCGCGGCACGGGCGCGGTTCTGCTCGGCTACGCCAAGGATCTTGAGGATGCGCGCATCAATAGTCAGACCCTGCCCAAGATTGCGTTTGCAACCAAGCCGATCGATTATACTGCCGGCAGCGGCAAGGAAATCAAGTCTGAGAATATTGACATTGTCGGGCGGCTGTTCTCGGTGAACATGAAAATGATCGACGCCTATATGGGCACCGGTGCCATCTGCACCATTACCGCGGCCAATACCCCTGGCACAATTGTCAATGAAATTGCATCCGCGTCGCTCGGTACGCAGAAGATCAAGGAACTGCGCATCGGCCATCCCTGGGGGGTAATGATTGCTAAAGCCGACCTCCGCGAAGATGGCGGCGAAGGTATCCAGTGCGGCTATCTGGACCGTACCGCTCGCCGTATCATGGAAGGCAGCGTCTACGTAAGAAGGTAACGTTCGCAGACTTTTTTCTGCAATTTTTGATTGCACGCATAGGAATTAATACTGCTTTCTTGTTGCTCATTGGTAATGTAGAATAAAAGCAAAAGAAGGGCAAATTCTTTTTTGTACAACTTGGAAGTTTTTAGGCCACTTCAATTAATTGACCAACGATGTCTTACTAGGAGAAGCGAAATGTCCAATTTGTTTGAACCGGCAAAATTAGGAGCCTTGAATCTGAAAAACCGTGTGATCATGGCTCCTCTTTCAACAAATTTCCCCTCGGTAAGCGGGGAGATTACACCTGAGTTTACCGCATTTTATCTGGAACGCGCGCGCGGTGGTGTCGGCATGATCATTGTGGAATGGGCAAATGTTGATTACCCCCTCGGCAAAGGCGGCTACACGCAGATGCGTCTTGACGATGATTGTTACATTCCTTCGCTCTGCCAGTTCACAGAAATCATTCATGAAACAGGAGCGAAAGTCTGCCTTCAGCTCAACCATTCCGGCGGAATGTTTGGTGACCGCGGCCGCAGCGACCTTCAGCCAATTTCTGCTTCCACGCTGGAGTATGGCAAAAATCACAAGCTTGCAAAAGCGGCGACAATCGACGAAATTCACACTCTGCAGAGTAAATTTATTATGGCGGCTGAGCGCGCGCAGATGGCTGGCTTTGATGCCATAGAGTTGCACGGTGCCACATCTTATCTAATCGCTAATTTCCTCTCGCCTTGGACAAACCTTCGCACAGACGAATATGGTGGCAGCACCGAAAATCGCGCCCGCTTCGCCACTGAAATCGTTGCTGGTACCCGCCGTAAATGCGGCCCTGATTTCCCCATTCTTTTCCGCATCAGCGGCGATGAAATGGTTCCGGAGGGACGCCATTTGGAGGAAACAATTCAAACCGTAAACCTGCTGAAAAAGGCAGGTATTACCTGTGCACACGTCACTGCTGGCGCCGCCCGTGACCCCAAGCTTCCCGCCCGCCGCGCACATATCGGCCCTACCGGCTATCCCCAAGGCTGGAAGAGCTATCTCGCCCGAGAAGTACGCAAGCACTGTGATATACCAGTTATTGCCGTCGGCTCGATCCGCGACGTCTCCGTGGCCGAAAAAATCATAAATGAAGATGCCGACTTTGTTGCTATGGCACGCCAGCTAATCGCCGATCCCGAATGGGTCAACAAAGCAGTAAGCGGCGGCAATATCCGCAAATGCGTTAGCTGTAACGCCTGCGTGCTCCACCGCAGCATCTATGGCAGCAAGCTGCGTTGCTGTGTCAATCCAATGGCTGGCAACGAATACCGGCTTGTACCTCCGGAGGAGTATCCTGCCAAAGAGAAAAAAAGGGTTGCTATCATCGGAGGCGGCCCTGCCGGTATGCAAGCGGCGCGAGTCGCCACGCTGCGTGGTCACTCCGTCACGCTGTTTGAAAAGGAAACTTGGTTCGGCGGTGAGTTGGTCCCCGCCTGCGGTGCGGATATTAAATACAAATTCCGGTGGATGATCGAATGGTTGGAAAAAGAACTAAAGGCTCTCCACGTGGATGTTCGGCTTGGCACAGATGCATCCGCCGAAATGTTGCGGAACTCAGATTATGACACAATTATTGTCGCAACTGGCAGCAATCCCCGCATGTTCTCTCCCGTGAAAGAGTTTTACGCTTTGCATCAAGATGATCCACGTGTGCTTGTTGCCACCGATTATCTAGCCGGCTGGAAAACTATCCCTGACGGTTGCCGTGAAGCCTTGGTCCTCGGTGCGGGCAACATCGGTCAGGAAGCGGCCTATATGCTTGCTAAGTCCGGTTTGCATGTACGTCTGCTGGAGGGTTTCCGCACCAAAGAAACCATGCTCATCGGTGACATCAACAATGCCATGGAGCTTATGGACGCGATGCTTGACAACGGCGTTGAGATTATGGATCATACTCAAATCAAAGCGCTGCATGAGGGAAGCATCGAAACCACCGTTTTTGATCAGCCCGTCACCATGCCCTACGACGTTCTGCTGATTGCGCAAGGTCTGACGCCGAACGACGCTCTTCTCAAGGCTCTTGATGACTGTGGTAAGCAAGTGATTTCAATCGGTAACGTTGTTAAGGACCGCACGGCGTTCTATGCGATCCACGAGGGCTTTACGGCAGCATACAACCTATAAAAAATGAAAGGAACACCATGAAGCTTACAGAGTCGCTGGCAAAATTCATTGTCGGCACCAACTATTCCGATATGCCGGCACCGGTCATCGCCGCGGCAAAGGAACGTTTGCTCGACACGATCGGCGCAATGCTGGCTGGCCGTGCCGGTTGGGCCTACGGTGATGCCCTGATCGAAGCGTGTCGAGAACTCGGTTCAGGAAACTATCCGGCCATCGGTCCCGATGCAAGGGCACAGTTCCCCGCGGCGCGGGCCGCAGCTCTCAACACCACTTTTGCCCACGCCATTGAGTTGGACGATGGCCACAAGTTTGCCGGCGTTCATGCTGGTGCCGTGATTATTCCCACTGCGCTTATTATGGCACAGGAGTGCGGCGCAAATGGAGAGGAAACTCTCGCAGCAATTGTACTCGGCTATGAAACGGTCTACCGCTTGGCTGTATCACAAAGTCCCGAGCTGATCGAGCACGGCTTCCACCCCTCCGCAACATGTGATACCATCGGCGCAATGGCTGTCGCCGGCAAGTTGATGAAGTTGGATGAGGAACATCTGGCCAATGGTCTCGGTATGGCAGGGCTCCAAGCCTCCGGCCTGATGGAGGCAACTGTTTCCGGGCAGCAGTCCAAGTGCGTTATGGTCGGCAACGCAGCTTTCAACGGCATCAGCTGCGCCTATATATCACGTGCCGGACTAGAGGGCTGCCGGAGCGTATTTGAGGGAAAAACCGGACTTTTTCAAGCGATGAGTAAATCTCTAAGCGCGAACAAGGTTATGGAAGGCATTGGCGATCCTTTCCTGATCACCGACACCTACAACAAATTTTATCCAACCTGCCGTCACTCACAGCCTGCTATTGAAGCCGCCCTTGATCTGGCCCTTGCACACGGTCTTTGTGCCGAGGATGTAGAACGTGTTGATGTTGGCACACATCATGTTGCTTATGATCTGACTGGTCAGATCAAGTATCCAAAAAATCCGGGTGAAGCAAAGTTCAGTCTTCCTTACGGCGTCGCGGCAGCGCTTTACGACCACGGTGTAGCTGTACGTCACCTGACGAGAGAATACTACACGCAGGAAAAATACCTCACATTATCAAACAAGGTTTTTGTTCGAATTGACAAGGATGTTGATGCATTATATCCCCGACGCCGCGGCGCAGTTGTTCGTATCACGATGAAGGATGGCCAATTTTACGAAAAATCTTGTTATGACCTTAAGGGTTCCCCGCAAAACCCCGTCGGCTTTGATGAATTGGTTCGCAAATTCAATACCGCAGCAAGCGGCCTGCTCAGCCAAGAGGTTGCCGACGAAGTGCGCACACGCTGTGCATCCTTTGAAAAAGAATCCGGCACGGCAGAATTGTTATCTTTGCTGAATTGGTGAATCAAAACACATACAGGAGGGACTTTATGAGCAATTTACTAACAGGAAAACCGATTGAGAAAAAAATAGCAACAATCATTGCAATGATTCTCTCAGTCATCCACATCTTGAATATTTGGATGACATTTCCGTCTCACTTCATGCGGGGCATCCATCTAGCATTTATTTTAGTTCTGATCTATCTTGGCACTTCGTTTGACCGCAGCAAAAAAGCCGCCTGCGTCATTAATATTGTTGAACTCATCGTTGGTGCCGCAGGCTGCGCGTATTACGCAATTTACTACGAAGATCTTGCAATGCGTATGAATAGCCTTACAACGCTGGATAAGGTCATGGGTATTCTCCTTATCCTCATTATTCTGGATGCGACCCGCCGCACACTTGGCGCGAGCATGGCCATCGTCACGCTGGTATTTCTTGTATATATGTTTCTCGGGCACTATCTCCCCGGCGCACTCGGTCATTCCAAGTATTCGCTCGGCCGTATGGTCAGCCATATGTATATTGGCTCCAACGGCGTTTTCGGCACTCTCTTGCAGATGAGCTGCACCTACCTTGCACTCTTTACGCTGCTAGGTGCCTTTCTTGAGGCCTGCGGTGCCAGCAATGCATTTATTAACATTGCTCTGAAAATTACCGGCCGTCTGCAGGGCGGCCCCGCACTGGCCGCAGTTATTGCAAGCTGTCTGTTTGGTATGGTTAACGGCAGTGCAGTGGTAAACGTTGTAACAACGGGCACCTTCACAATTCCTTTAATGAAATCTCTTGGCATTGCCCCACATGTTGCAGCCGCTGTTGAAGCAGCCGCCTCGACCGGTGGTCAGCTTATGCCGCCCGTTATGGGTACCGGTGCATTCATTATGGCGGATATGACCGGTACACCATACTCCACCATCATTACCAAAGCGCTGATTCCTGCGCTGGTCTACTTCATCGGTATCTTTGCCGGCGTATTCTTCTACGTCAAGCGTGAAAATGTTGCGACCGTCTCCCCTGATACCCTCCCCAGCACCAAATCCATTCTGCGCGAAGCTTATATGTTAGCCCCTCTGCTGGTCGTTCTTGTACTGATTTTAAATAATTACTCTGCTTCTTTTGCGGCTTTTTGGGCAATTGCCGTTGCGTTCCTGTTAGTGTTTATCAACAACATTAAAACCCCTGCCAAATTCATTGAAGGCCTTACCAAGTCGTTGGTTGACGGCGCGTTCAACCTCTCCAGCGTTGCTACCGGCCTTGCTTGCGCCGGTATCATCACCGGCGTGGTAACACTCATCGGCCTTGGCAACAAGTTCGTCAACTTGGTAATCAAAATCTCCGGTGGCATGCCTTTCCTTGCGCTGATTCTGATTGCGGTGGCCTGCTTGATCCTTGGCATGGGCCTGCCCACCTCCGCAGCATACGTTATCACCGCTAACATGGCCGTTCCCGCGCTTGCTGAAATGGGTCTCCCCATACTTGCCTGCCACCTCTTCGTGTTCTATTTCGCCGTAATTGCTCCGGTCACTCCTCCTGTTGCAATCGCTGCTTATGCCGGTGCAAGTATCGCGGACTGTTCAGCTACCAAGGCAGGTTACAAGAGCTTTATTTTTGCAATTCCTGCTTTTGCTATGCCGTTTATGTTTGTCTACAACCCGCTACTGCTTGGTGAAGGTGAACCGATTCGCGTGGTATGGGCTGGTATCACCTCCATCATCGGTGCCATTGCAATTGGCGCATGTACTCAGGGTTACCTCGCCAGTCGCCTGACAATTGTTGAACGCATTCTGCTCGGCGCAGCCGCCTTTGCAATGATCGAATCTTCCATTCTGACCGACGCCATCGGTATCGGCCTCATCCTCTTTGTTGCCATCGTCTCCATTATTCGGAAAAAACGTAACAAGGATACCACCCATGCAATTGAAGAACCTGAGGTGAATGAATGAGTTGTTTGAAAGAACTTGTCGGAATCCTTTCGCAGATTCGCTATGAATCCATGCCAGAGCAAACCGTAGAACAAGCCAAAAACTGCATTGCTGATTGCCTGAGTATTTTTGCATTCGGAAAAAATATGCAGCCTGCCCTTGAATTAAAAGCCGCACTTGGTGGGGATGCAGTATATACCAATGCTGAGGATCTTGCTTATTGGATTGGCGGAGCAACTCGTCTGCTTGATCTAGACGATGGGCAGCGCTTCGCCATGGGGCACCCTGGCGTTCCCATCGTATCTGCTGCCGTTGCAACCGCGCGTATGGTACCCCAAAATATCTGCGGTACATTGTTTCTTGAAAGCATTGTGCGCGCCTACGAAACTTATTGCTATATCGGCCGCTGTATCAATCCTTCCTCATATCTTGAGCGCGGTTTTGATGCAACTTGCGTCTGTGGAGCGAGTGCGGCAGCCGTTGCCAGCGGGACCCTACTTGGATTGAGTGATATACAACTTGCCAACGCCATCGCCATCGCAGCTAGTCTGTGTGGTGGTCTGAACCAGTATGTAGAGGATGGCTCCTCACCCAAATATCTGTGCGCCGGCTGGGGCGCAAAACTCGGTATCTCGGCAGCCAAGTTGGCTAGCCACGGGCTAACCGGTCCGGATGAGGTTTTTGAGGGGCGTTTGGGCTTTTGCCACGCATTCTCTCCTGAGCCAAATCTGGAACACATGATGCACCCAAAACTTTCATGGGAGATCAACTATTCCTACCTCAAGCGCTTCAGCTGTGTCCGGCGTATTCACACCACACTCGACTGCGTGAAGGATATCTTTCGCGAAGATGGACTCAGCGTAGACGATGTTGCGACTGTCAATGTGTATGGCGGACGGTTCATCGCCAGCGCTGGCAGCTATGCTCCCACTACTGAGGTAAAAGCGCAGACCTGTGTTCCCTATACCGTAGCGCTTTTGATGCGCTACGACGAAGTTACGCTGGAGCGAATCGAAAATCACCTGCATGACCCTGAAATTGAAACACTGTCGCGCAAGGTTATTGTTGTCGAAGACGAGACCTTCAACCGTCTAACGGAAAGGGACCCGAGCCTGTGGGGCGCTGTGCGCGTCGAACTCATTGACAAGCAAGGCAATTCTCATATCAGAGAAAGCCATGTGGCCATCGGCGATCCGGAAAAGCCCTTTTCTAAAGAAATTCTGCATAAAAAGTTTATGTCCCTTGCCTTGGCATCGTGGGATGAAGCCCGCGCGCAGGCCATTTGGGAAAGCATCCAATCTCTTGAGAAAAAGCAGTCCGAACCGCTGCTGTTTCTGAATATCATCAATTAACAACAAAAAGGAGAAGAAAAATGAAGAAAGCAATTGCTCTTATCTTAGCACTCCTCATGGCGCTGAGTCTTACCGCTTGTGGCGACCAGTCCTCCCCTAATGAGAATCAGGGCGATGGCGAAGCTCATCAGAAGGTCACCTATTCCGTCGGTACCACTAGCGTTGGCGGCGTTTACAATACTGTCGCTACCGCTTGGGGACAGACCCTTGAAAAGCACAGCTATGTCAACTGGGATGTGCAAGTCACTGGTGGCGCTGTTGGTAACCTGCAGCTCTATGCCAACGGCGAGCTGGATATGCCCATGTCCATCGCTGCCTCCATGCTTGAAGCTCAGGAAGGCGGTACTAAGTCCTTCCCTGATCCCATCACTGATCTTACTGTGCTGATGAAGGTCAATCAGGGCTTCCTGCACATTTGTGCACGCACCGGTTCCGGTATTAATAGCATTGAAGATCTTAAAGGCAAGAAAATTTCCACCGCGGAGCCTGGCCATTCCACTGAGCTGTTAATCAACGCACTGTTTGACATTCTTGGTTGGGATATCGACACTGATATTCAGGCTCAGAAGCTCAATCTTCAGGACTCTGTTGACGCACTTGCCGATGGTCGTATTGACGCGATGTTTTACCTTGGCGGTTGCCCCGTTGCTGGTATTCAGGAAGCCTGTGTCACCTCCGGCACCGGCTATATGCTCTCCGTCAATCAGGATATTCTTGACAAGATTCATGAGAAGTATCCCCACATTGTTACCGGAACCGCTGACGCTGGAGTTTTCAACAATGCTGAGCCTATCACCTCTCTCGCATGTAACAACTTTCTCTGTGCTTCCAAGGACATGAGCGAAGATGATGTCTACGAAATGGTCAAGTGTCTGTTTGAAAACGCAGATGAGTGGAGAGGCTGCCACTCCTCTGTTAAGGATTTGACCCCTGAGAACGCGCTTGAGGGTGCCCCTTACGAGGCTCACCCCGGCGCAATTAGGTACTACAAAGAAGTCGGTGTTCTGTAAGCCCGATTCTATTTGTACCTGTTGTAAAGGAAGAGCACCTGAAAAGGTGCTCTTCCTTTGAGGAAACAACCGGTATAGGGAGGGCAAGTGCATGATGTGGATTGTTCTATTCATTAGTGCTTTTCTCGCTGGTGCCATTCAAACGGTTACAGGCTTTGGTGCAGGCGTCCTGCTGATCCTCGTGTTATCCAACTTTTACGGTTTGGTCATTGCTCCGGCGCTGAACACAAGCATCTGCTTGGGCATAACCGCTGTTCTGACATGGCGGCACCGCAAAAAACTCGACCTGAAGTTAATTCTCTTTCCTGTTATCATCTACTGTATTGTAAGTGTTTCTACAATCTATTCGGTCGAAAAGATCGATCTTGGCATGCTGTCGCTTTGCTTTGGTATTTTTCTCATTACATTGGGAGGGTACTTTCTCCTTTTTGCTGATCACATTCATCTGAAAGGCAGCCCCTGCGCTGGCGGCATTTGCGCCGCTATCTCAGGCCTTTTTTCTGGCTTGTTTGGCGTAGGCGGACCAGTGATGGGTCTCTATCTCATCACTGTAACATCTGATCATGAGACATATCTTGCAAATATTCAGTTTCTTTTCACCATTACAAATATCATCAACCTGACGGCGAGATGTATCTGCGGTATATATGTGCTCGACCTTCTACCCGTCAGCATTCTTGGCATCGTAGCGGTCAACCTTGGCTCCCTTGGTGGGAGATGGTTATGTCAAAAGCTAAACATCGAAATACTCAAAAAAATTATCTACCTTTTTGTCTGCATTTCCGGCATAGTAACACTGATTCAGAGTCTTCTATGAATCAAGCTTTTTTCACGCGCCAGCGGCTATGCCGTCGGCGTTTTTTACTGCCGCAAGGCGTTCCAAGTGCTGCCAGCGAATCCCCACAGGCAGCACTTGGAAACGGATTTACTGTCATAATTCTTTAGATACACTGCAATTTACTCGTGAACTGCGAGGACTCGGCATCGGAGTTATCTTCGAAGAACAGAACATCAACTCTATCTATCCTGAAAGCGAGTTCCTCATCGCTCTGCACGGAGCATTTGCACAGTCCGAGAGCGAAACGATATCCGAAAATGTCCGATGGGGCAAACAGCAGGCCATGCGCGAGGGCAAGGCCACGATTTTCTATCCATCATTGCTCGGCTACAAAAAGGGGGAGGATGGAAAACCGGTCATAGTATTATTACGCATTGTGCAGCGACTGGCACTATCCGAGGGAGAAAGCACTACAACCGAGCAAATCAACTCACGGACTTTCTGCGAGAGATCCGAGAGAAGGCACGGTACGACTACTGGATATTCGGCCACTACCACGACAATCGAATGATCGATTCCACGCACATTCTGTTATGGAAGCAGATCGTGCAGATCATATGAGGTAAGACCGTGAAGGAAAGAATGGCAGGCTGCCGCTTTTTCCTTTGCGGCCTTTATAGTCAATGTCATTAAGTTAAGCCTGCGCAAAGGGCAAAACAGCTACCGTAAGTAAGCAAAAGAGCTTATTTTTGCGGTAGCTGCCATTTTTACGCATGACAAAAGCAGGTGCCCAGAGGGCATCTGTGACTGCATAATATAAATCGTTTTAAGAAAGGCGATATTGAAAAGCCACAGCGGAAACAGGGTTTTGATAGCGTTTATATTGTCGTCCTGGTCTGATTGGCGACAGGTGCATGGACAGTATTTCAAATATTTGAGCAGATCTGATTTTCCCCTTCAGGAACTGCTTGCATGCAAGTATAGCGACCGAAAAGTTGATTTGTTTTCCTTGTGGGGCTGGCACTTGTCGCGCAATAAGTGAAGCATAATTATAAAAAATCAGTCGAGCAAAAACCTCTTGTAGTAAAAAGTCTGCTTTCTTGCCGTGCAGACAGGATAATCCACTGATATACTTAAGTTCTCTAAAGGATGTTTCAATTCCCCAACGGAGACGATAAAGTTCTTTGATTTTTTCAACGGGGAAGGTCTCTGGGTCAAGATCAGTATAGATGGTCTCGTAGCATCCGTCAGAAATTCGAAATCGGACGACGCGGAAGTGCAGATCATACATATTGGGAGCTTTGGGCGCAATGTAGTCAAATGTAGTATGAGGCTGGATCCAACGATACCTTTCTGGATAAGCAGATAACAGCGCTAATGTCTCTTTCGTTTGCCGACGCGTTAGTGTCAATGTTGTATCGACATCAAATTCTTCGCTATTTGGCAACTGAAGATTCGAGATCATGCCGTAAGATTCTTTTGCGCGGATGATGAAATTCCACTCTTTTTCTTGTAAGTGGGCGATGTTATTGAAGGATTCATATCCGCGATCCATTAACACGATCACCTTTCCCGGAATGTTAGATCGATCTATCATTGAAACGAGAGCACTATGCTCGTTCATCCCCTTTTTGCCTTGCATAGTAGCGTCAACATAGACTTTGCTCATTAAATCGAACATGGCATTCAGGTGAGCAAGGTTATATTGTTTTTGCCCTTCCGCATTCCTAATTAGAGAAAAATCATTGGTTGGATCGGATGGAAGCCGTAAATCTGACCCATCGACTGCAAAAAGTCGATAACCTTGAAAGGTCGCAGTTGGCGTCGTCGATGAGACAAATTCGTTAAATATCATCTTGACTGCTTCGGGGCGGATCTTATTACGCTGCTGAACGAATGCAGAAGCAGTTGCTGTGCTCGATGTGTACCCGAACCAATCATATAATTCTTTTGAAAGGCTACCGCTTCCCATGCCGATCAGCATTAGTAGCATAGCTTGTAACGGTAGTTTTCTTGTTCTTGAAAAATCTTTGCAACGGTGTACAAAGGGAACATAATAAAAAACTTAATAATGGACTGCCAATCTTACACAAAGTACCGCCCAAACGAGACTACGGGCGGTATTTTTGTATCATGGCGGAGAAAGGAGGAACTTCCCACGGGGGCTTGACTGAAAAGTTGAGCCCCTTTTTTCATGCCAAAAAACAGGAGGTAAATGCTTATGGCAGATGATAAAACCACAAAAACGCCGGAACAGCCGGTAACGGATAGCGGGCCGGGCAAGGAAACGCCTCCCGCTCCCCCAAAAG
>CDYU01001525.1_pt1 | contig 99154 bp, 86 predicted proteins | sample 480701 | NCBI WGS metagenome assembly CDYU01 (sample SAMEA3182105, study PRJEB8094) | gut metagenome | biome: human; feature: gut; material: Stool; isolation source: human stools | place: Canada | collected 2013-02-26 | reverse complement strand
GGTCTGCTCGGAAAGAATATACTCGGCAGCGGCTTTGATTTCGAGCTTCACATCAACCGCGGCGCAGGCGCGTTCGTCTGCGGCGAGGGCAGCGCGCTGACCGCGTCCATCGAGGGCAACCGCGGCATGCCGCGCACCAAGCCCCCGCGCACCGTGGAAAAGGGTCTCTGGGCGAAGCCCACGGTGCTCAATAACGTTGAGACCTTCGCCGCCGTACCGCTCATCATCGAGCACGGCGCGGCCTGGTTCCGGCAGGTCGGCACCGCCGGCTCTCCCGGCACGAAGGCGTTCGCGCTCACCGGCAACGTGGTAAATACCGGCCTTATCGAAGTGCCCATGGGCACAACGCTGCGCGAGATCATTTTCGATATCGGCGGCGGCATCAAGGACGGGAAGAAGTTCAAGGCCGTGCAGATCGGCGGGCCGAGCGGCGGCTGTCTCACGGAGGAGCATCTCGATCTCCCGCTGGACTACGATTCGCTCAAGCACGTCGGTGCGATCATGGGCTCCGGCGGTCTCGTCGTCATGGATGAGGACACCTGCATGGCCGAGGTCGCCCGCTTCTTTATGAAATTTACGCAGAAGGAATCCTGCGGCAAGTGCATCCCCTGCCGCGAGGGTACGAAGCGCATGCTGGAAGCTCTCGAGCGCATCGTCGGCAACGAGGGAAGCGAAGAGGATATCGAGCTTCTCGAGGATCTCTCCGACACGATCTCCCATACCGCGCTCTGCGGTCTGGGTCAGAGCGCCTGCAAGCCCGTGCAGTCCACGCTGCGCTACTTCCGCGAGGACTACGAGCGCCATGTGCGCGACAAATTCTGCCCGCTCTGCAACGGGAAACCGAAGGTATTGCAGATCGATCCGGAAAAGTGCAAGGGGTGCAGCCTGTGCGCGCGCAACTGCCCGGTGGAGGCGATCACCGGCGAGATCAAGTCGCCGTTCGTGATCGACACGGAAAAATGCATCCGCTGCAACGCCTGCGTCAAGAACTGCAAGTTCGGCGCGATTCGGGAGGTGTAAAGATATGGCAAAGGGAATCATGTATATCAACGGCCAGCGCGTCGCGTTCGACGGGGAGAAAAACGTTCTCGCCGTTATCCGCAAGGCGGGCATCAACATGCCGACGCTGTGCTACTACTCCGATCTCTCCGTTTACGGCGCGTGCCGTATGTGCGTCGTGGAGGACGATAGGGGCCGCATCGACGCCTCCTGCTCCATGGAGCCGCGCGACGGGCTCTCCATCCAGACGAACACCGCCCGGCTGCTCAAATACCGCCGGATGATCATCGAGCTTTTGCTCGCCTCGCATGACCGTGACTGCACCGTTTGCGAAAAGTCCAGCGCGTGCGAGCTGCGGCGGCTGGCGCTGCGCTTCGGTGTGCGCCGCGTCCGGTTTGAGGATACGCGCGAGCAGCTCCCGCTCGATACCTCCAGCCCCTCGGTCGTGCGCGACCCGAACAAGTGCATCCTCTGCGGCGACTGCGTGCGCACGTGCGAGGAGATCCAGGGTATGAACATCATCGACTTCACGCACCGCAGCGCCGATCTGCGCGTAATGCCGGCATTTGACCAGAAGCTCGCCGAGACCGACTGCATCGGCTGCGGCCAGTGCGCCGCCGTATGCCCCACCGCCGCGATCACCGTGTATAACGACATCGGCCGTGTATGGCGCGCGCTGCACGACAAGAATAAGCGCGTTGTGTTCCAGATCGCTCCGGCGGTGCGCGTCGCCATCGGCGAAGCGTTCGGGCTGCATCCGGGCGAAAATGCCATGGGCAAAATGGTCGCGGCGCTCCGGCTCATGGGCGCGGCCGAGGTGTTTGATACCTCGTTCGCCGCCGACCTCACCACGGTCGTCGAGGCGAAGGAGTTTATGGACCGGCTCAAAAACGGCGGCACGTTCCCAATGTTCACCTCCTGCTGCCCGGCATGGGTCAAGTATGTGGAGTATCAGCGCCCTGAGCTTCTCCGCCACATCTCCTCCTGCAAGTCCCCGATGGAGATGTTCGCCGCCGTGCTGCGCGATCACTATGAGAAGAACAGCGACGGCCGCGAGGTATACCACGTCGCCGTCATGCCCTGCACCGCGAAGAAGGGCGAGGCGAAGCGCGAGGAGTTCACCCACAACGGCAAGCCCGACGTGGACGCCGTGCTCACGACGATCGAGCTTATCAACATGATCAAGGAAAGCGGCATCGATTTCGCCAATCTGGAGGACGAGGCCGTGGACATGCCGTTCGGCATCACGACCGGCTCCGGCGTCATCTTCGGCGCGACCGGCGGCGTGGCGGAAGCGGTCGCGCGCTGCTGCTGCCCGGACAAAACGAAAAACGCGGCAATGGCCATTGAATATTCCGGTCTTCGCGGCGTGGAGGGCGTGCGCGTGGCAAGCATGCTCGTCGGCGAGCGGACGATCCGCATCGCGGTGTGCAACGGCCTTCTCAACGCCCAGAAGCTCATCGACGAGATCGAGACCGGACGCGAATACTTTGACCTCATCGAGGTCATGACCTGCCGCGCCGGCTGCGTCGGCGGCGCGGGTCAGCCGCACGGCCTTACGAAGGACAAGTACGACCGCGCCGCGGGCCTCTACAACGCCGACAAGACCGCCCTCATCAAGCGCAGCGAGCAGAACCCCGTCATCGAAACGCTGCTGCACGACATCGGCGAGTGTGAGCACGAGCTGCTCCACGTCCACTACAAGGGCCGCGATTTCTGAAAAGCCTACAATGCAAAACGTCCGGAGGACATTCTCCGGACGTTTTGCATTTTATTCTTAAAATCAGAGCCGGTCGTTGCCGACAGGGGTGAGAAAGAGCTTTCGGAACTCCTCGTCGTCGGCGGAGTTCGCCAGCGCCCATTCGACCTTGGCGACGACGGCCTCTGTCGTCATTGTATAGGCTTCGAGCAGCTCATACTTTTTCTTGATGCGGAAGCCTACGCGGTAAAGCTCCATATCGCTCCCCTCGTGGGAGACCTGCGTAGTGAAAATGACCTTCACGTGGTTCCGCAGCAGGTGGCCGATCTTCTCGGTGAACTCGTCGTTATCGTAGTACGGCACACCGCCGACGCCGAAACTCTCGATGACAACGGCGTGGGCGTGCTCGGCCACATAGTCGAGAATGCCGGGCGCCATGCCGGGGATGAGCTTGATGACGCAGACGCGGCTGTCAAGCGCATCATAAAACCGCACCGGGCCGGGGAACGACTCGCGGATATAATAGCGCACCTCGCCGCCGCGGATGACAGCGACCTCCGGGTAATCAATGCTCGAAAAGGCGTTGAAGCTGCGCGTACGTGTTTTCTGCGCGCGGTTGGCGCAGATGACCTTATTATCGAACACGAGATGAATGCCGCAGGCGTCGTCATCGGCGGCATAGGTGATCGCATTGCGCAGATTTTCCCGCGCATCGGTGTCGCGCGCGTAGATGGAAACCTGTGAACCGGTCAGCACGACGGGCTTCGGGCTGTTCTGGATGAGATAATAGAGCGTTGCGGCGGCATAGGCCATCGTGTCGGTGCCGTGGGTGATGACAAAGCCGTCGTAGCTTTCATACTTGTCCCGGATGATCTTCACAAGCTCGACCCAATTTTGCGGACGCATGTTCGTGCTGTCCAGATTAAAGGGCTGCACCGTGTCGATCTCGCAGAGCGAGCGCACCTCGGGGATGCATTGCAGCAGCTCCTCGCTCGTCATTTCCGGCGTCAGGCCGTCCTCCGCCGGGCGCGAGGCGATCGTACCTCCGGTGGCGATCAGCAGCAGTTTTTTGCTCATGCGTTTTCCTCCTTCATCAGCTCGCGCAGCAGCGCCGCCGCTTCCTCTCCGGATGCGCCGACAGCCGCGCAGAACTGCGCGGCGTCGGTGAGCTTTTCTTTTAAAATGGCGCGGCGCATGGCCGCTTTGTCCGTCTCGCCGAGCGCGGCGGCAAACGTCCCGCGCCCGACGGCGGTGTGGATAAAGCCGTCCCGCTCCAGTTCTTCCCAGGCGCGCCGCACCGAAATAAGACTTACCGAGAGCTCCTGCGCTACGGTCCGTATCGGCGGCAGCACCTCGCCAGGCGCTATCTCCCCGCGCAGGATCTGCGCGGCAAGCTGGTCATACATCTGCCGGTAGAGCGGCAGCGGCGATGTATTCGTCACTGTCAGCTTCATAGATCCACCTTTTCAAACCTCTCGGCACTGATCTTTGCCGAGAGCAGCGTAAAGGCCGCCCAGAGGATGATCCCGGCAAACAGCACCGGCAGCTGGCGGAGCTGCGCGCTTTTCTCCAGCGTGTCAAGATACGCGCTGACCGGCGAGGGGATATACTGTGCGAGCGATTCCGCGACGATGATATAGAGGAACGTAAACACGCCGCCCCAGAGGAATGCCTTGCCCTCGCTCCGCCCGGTTTTATAGAACACCGGGAAGAAAATGAGGTTGAAGCCGCCGTACATCAGAAACGACAGGCCGAAAAACGCGACGTTCGGCTCGATGCCGGCGTTATTGCCTCCCGCGGGATTGATCTTTGCAGAAAGTACCGCAAACGGGATGGCGATGAGGATGTTGGCAAGCTCCAGCAGCGCAACGGTAAGGACGCGGGCGCGCACCACGTCGCCCTTGCGCACCGGCAAAAGCACGGAATAGAAAATGTCGTTCTCGGCGCGGTTGGTTTTGAACGTGAGGAATATGCCGAGCGTCAGATAGAAAAAGCTGACATAATAGGGATACGACGGCACAAGCAGCAGCGCCGCGAGCGCGAAGAAGATGTACACGCTCGGATGGATGGCGAGCCGGAACTCCTTGTACAGCAGATTTTTCATTCTCTCCCCTCCCGTTCGATGTGCACCATGATGTCCTCCATGCCGATGGCCTCCGCCGCGAGACCGGAAGCCATTGCGTCCTCCGTTTTCATCATCGCTTCAAAGCCGAAGCTCTGCTCCCGCAGACCGATGGCGCTCTCCTTTACGGCGTCCGTCAGCTCCTCCTTGCCGCCGGCCACCTTGCGGTAAGCGTCGGTGAAGGTGTCGCGGTCGGTGCTTGTGAGGATCTTTCCGTTGTGGATGTAGGTGATAAGGTCGGCGCACTTCTCGAGATCGGATATAATATGCGTGGAGAACAAAATGCTGCGCTCCCCGTTCGCGACCGTGTCGCGGAAAATGTCCAGAAGCTCGTCGCGGCTCACCGGGTCAAGGCCGCTTGTCGGCTCGTCGAGAAGGAGGAGCCGCGCCCCGTGCGAGAGGGCGAGCGCCAGCGTGAACTTGACCCACATGCCGGTGGACAGCTCGCGCACGCGCTTCGTCTCGTCGAGCGAGAAGCGCTTCATGTATTCGCGGTACGCGGCGTCGTCCCAATGCTCATAAAACCGCGCCGTCGTCTCCGCCACATCGCGCAGGCGCTTTGAGGCGTAATAGCGCGCGTCGCCCAGCACCACGCCGATCTGCTGGCGGCAGGCCGATTCGTTTTCCCGGAGATCCATACCGAACATCTCCACCGTGCCGCCGTCCGGATGAACAAGGCCGAGCATACTTTTGAGTGTCGTCGTCTTTCCCGCGCCGTTGCGCCCGATGAACCCCATGATATACCCGCTCTCCAAGGAGAACGAGACATGATCCAGCGTAAATCCCGGATATGTTTTGCAAAGATCGCGCACGGACAAAAGCTCCATCGCGCATTCCTCCCTGTCGGATAATTTATTGTGTATGCTCATTATACACAATTCAGTCTATCTGTCAAGTCCCTGCCTTGCCCGATGGGGAAATTTCTGGTATAGTATCTCCGAAGTTTTAAGGAGCAAGAATACAAGTGAGTAAAAATACGAAATTATGGACGGCGGGCACGCTCAAAAGCCGCGGCTGGACGGAGGAGCTGATCGCCTCTCTCCTGCCGAAGCCGCAGCGTCTTTATCGGAACGGCCGCCGCGTGCGCGCCTGGCGCACGGACGATATCCGCCGCGCCGAGCAGAGCGAGAGCTTCCGCTCGTTGCGCGCGACGTCTGCCGAAAATACGGAAAGCATACCGGATGATGCGGCGCTCGATGCAGCGTCGCAGCTTCTGGAAAGCGCATGGGATGCCGCCGCGCTGCCGGAAAGCCGTGAAGCGACGCTCGCAGCGCGCTACCATGAAGCGATCCTCCGCCAGATCCCGGCGGTCGGATTTGCCAAGCGGCTGCGGCCGGGACAGAGCATCAGCTATATCGAGCACTTTCTCCATCTGGAGACCGGCACCGGCGCCGAGCCGCTCGGCGCAACGCTCCGCCGGTTTGTGACCGCCGCGCCGTGGCTCGGCGCGAATGCAGTTTCTCCGCTCGCCGGAAAGCTCGCGGCGCGCTATGCCGCGGTGCTGCTTGCGATCAGCGCGCGGGACATTGCCTCTTTTACCGCCGCGCAGCCAGAGGCGAACATGGACGGGCTTCTCGAAAAGGGCGCCTTTCCCGTGCAGGAGCTTTTGCAGCACCCGCTCTCCTATCTTTATTCGGTCTTTTATATCCCGCGCGCGATCCGCTCGAGCCTGAAGCTGCTCGTGGCGCTCAACCCGAAGGACGAGTACCCGGAAGCGCGCGCCATGCAGCGCCATTTTATTCTCCATACCGGCGGGACGAACACCGGCAAGACCTACGCCGGGTTTGAGCGGCTGCGCAAAGCCAAAACGGGCGTATATCTAGCTCCGCTCCGTCTGCTGGCGCTCGAAGCGCAGGAGCGGCTGCTCGATCTCGGCGTTGCGTGCTCGCTCACGACCGGCGAGGAAGAGGACCGCCGCGAGGGGGACACCCACGTCGCGGCCACGGCGGAAAAGCTCGATCTCTCCGCGCGGTACGATGTGGCGGTGATTGACGAGTGTCAGATGATCGCCGACCGGGAACGCGGCTTTGCCTGGACGCGCGCGATCCTCGGCGTGCTCGCACCGGAGGTGCATCTCTGCGCCGCGCCCGAGGCGCGCGATCTTCTGATCCGCATCATTGAGAGCACCGGCGACACGTGGGAGGAGATCCGTCATCTGCGCAAAACGCCGCTCGTGTGCATGCGCCGGGAGATCGATTTTGACGACGTAAAGCCCGGCGACGCGCTCATCACGTTCTCGAAGCTCGGGGTGCTTTCCGTGGCAGAGGATCTGCGTGCGCACGGAAAGGAGCCCGCCATCATCTACGGCGCGCTCCCCTATTCCACGCGGCGGCGGCAGATGGAGGGCTTTCTCGAAGGGCGGATGCAGTATGTCGTTTCGACCGACGCCATCGGCATGGGGCTGAATCTTCCCATCCGGCGCGTAATCTTTCTGGACACGCGGAAGTTTGACGGCGTGGAGCGGCGCGACCTAAAGCCTGCCGAGATCCAGCAGATCGCCGGACGCGCCGGGCGCTACGGCATGTACGACAAGGGCTACGTCGGCGCAACGGAGAATCTGGACTTCATCCGCGAGAGGCTGGAAGCGGCCGTGCCGCCGCTCGAAACGGCGGTGGCCGGGTTTTCCGAGCTTGTATTGCAGGTGGAGCACGATCTTCTCGAGGTGCTGACCGAGTGGAACAAAATGCCGACCGTCGCGCCGTATGTAAAGCTCGATGTCAGCCGGTACATCACGCTCATCGGCAAGGTGCGGCAGGAGGGCTTTTCGCTCACGCGCGAGCAGGAGCTGCGGTGCGCGAACATTCCGTTCGACGAGACGGAGGAAGCGCTTCTGGAGCTGTTCTTCTCGTTTCTGCGCTGCTTCCGGGAGGGTCAGCCGCTCTCCTGCCCGGAGCTTCCCGAGGGACATGCGCCCACGCTCCCGCAGCTCGAGCAATACTGCCGGAAGCTCGATCTCTATTTCTCGTTTTCCAAGGCGTTCGGCTGCCCGATCGACCGCGACGCGCTCTATGATAAGCGCGAGGACGCCGCCGAGAGCATCAACCAGATCCTGCTCTACAATCTCAAAAACAACATCCGCTTCTGCGCGCGCTGCGGCGCGGCGCTCCCGCTCCACCAGAGCGGACGTCTCTGCCAGAGCTGCTACCGGAAGATCAGCGCCCTGCGCCGCCCAACGCGGTGGTAAAAAATCGGCCGTGCCTCCCGAGATCGGGAGGCACGGCCTTTTCTTTGGTTTATTCGACTTTTAAGCCATATTCTTCGGCGAGGGCGGCAAAGGCGGGCAGCGAGCGGCGCAGCCGCTCCTCCGGCACGCAGTAGGCAAGGCGGGCGTAGCCCGGACAGGCGAAATCGTCGCCCGGCACGAGCAGAAGATCGTGCGCCATCGCCTTTTTGCAGAAGGCGCGCGCGTCCTCCTCCGGTGATTTTACGAAGAGATAGAACGCCCCCTGCGGCTTCGCGCAGGAAAAGCCGAGCGCGGCGAGTCCCTCGCAGATGAGATCGCGGTTTTTCTTATACTCGCGCAGCTCCCCCGTCTGGCCAAGGCACGCGGCGCACACGCGCTGGAAGAGCACCGGCGCGCAGACATACCCCAGCATCCGGCCCGCGCCGGAAATGGCGGCGCGCAGCACGGCGCGGTCTTTGCTCTCCGGCGGCACGGCGAGATAGCCGACGCGCTCGCCGGGCAGCGAGAGGGACTTGCTGAACGAGTAGCAGTAGATCGTGTCAGGATAGAAACCGGGGATGTACGGCACGGCGTCGCCGTCGTAGACAAGATCGCGGTACGGCTCGTCCGCGAGGATGTAGATCGGGTGACCGTACTCCGCCGAGCGCTCGGTGAGCAGAGCGGCGATCTTCTTTATGCTCTCCTCCCCCAGCACGACGCCGGAGGGGTTATTGGGGGAGTTTAGGATTACGAGCCACGTTTTTCCGTTCACCGCCGCAGCGAAGGCCTCATAATCGAGCTGGAACGTCTCCGGCTCGGAGGGCACCTCGCGCATGACGCCGCCGGCGGCCTCGGTATAGGTGCGGTACTCGGAAAAATACGGCGTGAGCGTGATGCACTCGTCCCCCGGCGAGAGCAGCGCACGGCAGCCGATGGCAAGGCCCGCGGACGCGCCGCTCGTCATATAGATATCCTCCGGCGCGTAGGTCATGGAAAACGTGCCGTTCAGATACTCCGCCACGGCCTTACGCACCTCCGGCAGGCCCTGATCGGGGCTGTAGGCGTGCAGCTGCGTGGGGGACATTTCCCGCATAAGGCGCTGCGCCGTCTCCTGCACCGCCGCGGGCGGGGCGATGCTCGGCGAGCCGATGCTGAAATCGTAAACATTTTCCGCGCCGACCTCTTCGGCGCGGCGCATGGCGTAATCGGCGATCTCCCGGATGGGGTTGCCGGACGCGCCGAGCGCGTATACTTCGGATGGGATCATGTGATTTTCCCCCGGTTCACAAGATATTCGACCGCTCTCCGGTAGCCCTCAAAGCCCAGCCCGGCGAACGTCTTTTCGCACGCCATGCCCGCGTAGGACACGTGCCGGAAGCTCTCGCGCTCTTGAATATCGGTGAGATGCACCTCCACCGCCGGGAGCGCCACGGCCTTGAGCGCGTCGAGAATGGCGACGCTCGTGTGCGTATACGCCGCGGGGTTGATGACGATGCCGTCCATCCGTCCGAGGGCGGACTGGATGGCATCGACGATCGCGCCCTCGTGGTTGGATTGGAAAAGCTCGCATTCTGCGCCGAGCTCCCGGCAGGACGCGCGGATATATGCCTCGAGCGCGGCAAAGTCACGCTTTCCGTAAAGCTCCGGTTCCCGCACGCCGAGAAGGTTCAGATTGGGGCCGTTGATGACGAGGATCTTCATAAGATCACCTTGCGGATGTCCTCCACGGTGTCCTCAAGCGCGCGGTTGTTGTCGATGATATAGTCCGCAAAGCGGAGATAGCGCTTCTCGCGCATTTCGTACATGGCGTTGAGATTTCCCGCGCGGGAGAGCGGGCGGCCGTCGCGCTCGAGCTTGTCAAGATCGCGGCGCAGCCAGAAAATGACGCCGTTCTGGTGCAGCGGCGCGTAGTTCTCCTCGTGGAGCACCGCGCCGCCGCCGGTGGCGACGATCGCGCCGAAGGCGCTGCCGAGCTCGCGCACGGCCTCGCTCTCGTGCGTGCGGAACACGGATTCGCCCTGCATTGTGATGATCTGCTCGGGCGTATAGCCGGTGTGCTCCTCGATATAGGCGTCCGTATCGAGCACCTCGCGGCCAAGCGCCTTGCCGAGCGCCTCCGCCACGGCGGACTTGCCGCAGCCGGGCATGCCGATGAGGACGATGTTCATCGTCTTGCTCTTCACGAGGTCGATGGCGTGCTCGAGCGCGCCGGACGCCGCCTTTTTGCCGGTGAAGATCTCGCTCGCGCGGATGGCCTGCGCCGCGAGCATGACCATGCCGTTCGCGCAGGGGATGCCGAGTTTTTCCGCCTGCAGCAAAAGCTCCGTGCGCACGGGATTATAGATGAGATCGACGACGGCGCGGCAGTGCGGGAAGCGCAGCAGATCGATGACCGCCTCGCCGTTGTGCGGGTACATGCCGACCGGCGTGGTGTTCACGATGAGCTCGGCGTCCGTGTGGCGGGAGAGATTGGAGTAATTGTCCTTCCCATCGCGGGAGACGACGACGATCTCGCGCGCCTGCTGCTTTTCAAGCGCGTACACCACCGCGGCGGAAGCGCCGCCGCTGCCGAGCACGAGCACCTTTTTCGCGCGCGGCGAGAATACCGCGCGGCGCAGCAGCTCTTCAAAGCCGTAGATGTCCGTATTGTCGCCGTAGAGCGTTCCGTCGGCGCGGCGGACGATCGTATTGACGCTGCCGATGGCGCGCGCCGTTTCGGAGAGCTCGTCGCAGAGCGTCGCGGCGCACTTTTTGTAGGGGATCGTGACGTTCAGCGCGTCAAAATCGCCCTTCCGAAGGAAGGTCTCCACATTCTCCGGTTCGGTCTCATAGAGCTTATACTCATAGTCGCCGAGCATGGAATGGATGGCCGGGGAATAGCTGTGGCTGAGCTTTTGTCCGAGAAGTCCGCAATGCATCATGTCAAATTACCTCACTATAGCTTCCAAGATAGGTGTATTCCTCGCTGATGTCCCCCAGCTCACTCACAAGCTGAAGGAAGGCGGGATCGTACACCGGGTTTTCCAGATCGAAATAGAACATGAACTCAAAGCTGCGCTCCGGGAGCGGGCGGCTTTCGAGCTTGTTCAGGTTGATGCCGAGCGCATAGAAGCGCGAGAGCACTTTATAAAGCGAGCCGGGCTCGTGGCGCAGCGTCATCATAAGGCTCGTCCGATCCGCGCCGGGATAGATTTCCAGATCGCGCGCGATGCAGATGAAGCGCGTGTAGTTGTTCGCCGTATCCTGCACGGAGGAGGCGAGACATTCCAGACCGTACAGCCGTTCGCACGCGCGCGTGGAGAGCGCCGCAGCGTCGTCCCGCCCGGACTCCGCAACGAGCTTTGCCGCGAGCGCCGTATTCTCGCACGGGATGACCTTCACGCCCGGAAGCGACGAGAGGAACTGCGCGCACTGGCTGAGCGCCTGCTCGTGCGAATAGATCTCGCGGATGCCGGAGAGCTTTGCGCCGGGCCTCGCGAGCAGGTTGTGGTCGATCTTCACGCGCACCGAGCGGACGATGTGGAAATGGTGGCGCATCATAAGATCGTACACGGCGTTCACCGAACCCGCGGTGCTGTTTTCGATGGGCAGCACCCCGTAGCGGCAGAGGCCCTTTTCGATGGCGTTGAACACCGCGTCGAAGCTCGAAAAGTAAAGCTCGTTCGGCAGACGGAACAGCCGCTCGCACGCGATCTGGGAGTTGGAACCTTCGACGCCCTGACAGGCGACGGCGGCCCTCTCCGGGAAGAGCGGCGGCGTCTGCTCGACCGCTGCCTGAATGCTCTCGGCGAGCGGGCTCTGCTTATGCAGCAGACGGTTCTGGCGGCTGCGGCTGAGCTCAAAGAGCAGCGCGTAGAGCGACACGGCGTAGCTTTGCAGCTCCTCCGGCGCTTTTTCGCTCACGGCGTAGAGCTTTTCCCGCTCCCGCCGCTCATCGAGCACCGGAAGGCCGTGTTCGGCTTTATACCGGGCAATGTCCCCGGCGATGTCCATGCGCTCGGCAAAGCATCGCAGCAGCTCGTCATCCACCGCGTCGATCCTGTCTCGCAGTTCGTCCATGTTCATGGCTTTCTCCCTCTTTCCGAACAAAGAATATCATATAGCACGACCGCTGCCGCCGCTTCCACGCAGGGAACGGCGCGCGGCACGATGCAGGGGTCATGCCGGCCGGCGATCTCGATCGTCGTTTCGCGCATGGCAGCGAGATCAACGGTGCGCTGCCGCCGCGCGATGGACGGCGTCGGCTTGAACGCCGTGCGGAACACGAGCGGCGCGCCCGTCGTAATGCCGCCGAGGATGCCGCCGCAGCGGTTCGTCTCCGTCATAGCCCTCCCGCCGCGCAGCACAAAGGCGTCGTTATTCTCGCTGCCGCGCAGCGCGGCGGCGGCGAACCCCGCGCCGAACTCCACGCCCTTCACAGCGGGAATACCGAAGAGCGCCGCGGAAAGACGGCTCTCCACGCCGTCAAAAAGCGCGTCGCCGAGACCTGCGGGCAAACCGAGCACCGCGCACTCCACCACGCCGCCGACGCTGTCGCCGTCGGCGCGTGCCTTTGCAATGGCAGCAAGCATCTCCTCGCCGCGCGCTTCGCTGAGCGTCGGGAACGGTTTTCCCAGTGTGGATGCCGGGAAGATGCCCTCGTCCGCGATACCGGCAATGGAGGCGATGTGCGAAACGATGCGGATGTTTTCCTCTTCCAGAAGCTGCATGGCGATGCCGCCCGCAACGCAGAGCGGCGCGGTGAGCCGTCCGGAAAAGCGTCCGCCGCCGGAGAGATCGACGGCATCGCCGTCTTTCATGCGGGCGGCAAAGTCCGCGTGGCCGGGGCGCGGCGTATTGCGCAGAGCGTCATAGTCGCCGGGGTGGGCGTCGCCGTTGCGGATGACCGCCGTGACCGCGCCGCCGCAGGTGACGCCGTTTTTCACGCCGCTGAGAAAGAGCGGCGCATCGCTCTCGCGCCGCGCGGTGGCAAACGCCCCGCGCCCCGGCGCGCGCCGCGTGAGGAAGGCATTGAGCGCATCCATATCGATGGCAAAGCCCACGGGCAGCCCTTCCATAACGACGCCGATGGCCTCGCCGTGCGAAGCGCCGAAGATCGTGATGCGAAAGTTTTTTCCCAGACTGCTCACGGCGTTTCCTCCCTTTTCAAAGCGTTAAAGTCCTCGCCAAAGCGCGGATAGGATTTATTTGTGCACTCCCAGCCCTCGACTGTGACAGTCTCCGTGCAGGCGCACGCCGCCACCGCCGCCGCCATGGCGATGCGATGGTCGTGCTGCGCGCTCACCGCGCCGCCGCGAAGTCCGCCGCCGTGAACGATGAGTCCCTCCGGCAGCTCCTCGACGTGCGCGCCGAGAGAAGCGAGCATCGCCGCAGTCGCTGCGAGCCGGTCGGATTCCTTGAGCCGGAGCCGCGCGGCATTCACAACGCGCGTCTCCCCTTCCGCCGCCGCAGCGAGCGCGCAGAGCGCGGGGATAAGATCGGGGACGGGCGCGGCGTCGATGACCGCGCCGTGAAGCGTGCCGCGCCGCACCGTGATGCCCGCGGCCGCTTCCTCCGCGCACGCTCCCATCGTGCGGAGAATATCGAGCACGGCGCGGTCGCCCTGCGCGGAATCGGCGCGCAGGCCGGAAACGGTGATGCCGCAGCGCGAGAGAGCGCCCATGCAGAGGAAGAACGCCGCCGAGGAATAGTCCCCCTCGACCTTGACCGCGGCAGGCAGGGCGTACGTCTGCCCGCCGGGGATATCATACCCGGAATCCGTTTTAAATAGCCGGACGCCGCTTTGGGCGAGGGCGTTCTCCGTCATGGCGATATAGCCCTCGCTCTCCCGCGCGCCGGTGATCGTGAGCGCGCTGTTCCCGGCAAGGCGCGGCAGCGCGAAAAGCAGCGCGGAAATGTACTGCGAGGAAATGTTTCCGGGAAGCGTATATTCTCCCGGCGCGAGCTTTCCGGAGCAGAAGAGCTTCCCGCCCTCGGATCGGAACATCATGCCGCCGCGGACAAGCTCGCTCAAAAGCGGTTCGAGCGGACGCTCGGGCAGACGTCCTTCCCGCAGGAACACCGCGTCCGCGCCGAGAGCGCCGACGACCGGGAGCAAAAAACGGAGCGTCGATCCGCTCTCGCCGCAGGGCAGAACGCAGAGGCCGTCCGGTACTGCTTTGATCGGTTCAACATGCAGCGCGCCATCCTGCTCCGCGATGTTCGCGCCGAGAGTGCGAAGGCACGCGGTCGTGGCAAGAATGTCGGCGTTCAGCCCGTCACAGCGGACCGTTACCGGCGCTTTGCCGAGCGCGGCACAGATGAGCAGGCGGTGCGCCTGCGATTTGGAAGCCGGGATGCGCACCGCGCCGGTGCGTGCTCCCGGAGAAATGACAAAGTTCATTTTGCGCCCCCCTGCCGGAGCCATCCGGCATAATCGGACGCGGCGATCTTTCGCACGGTGCAGCGCCCCAGCCCCTCAACGGTGATGACGGGAAGCGTTGAGCCGGCGCGTTTTTTATCCGAAAGCGCAGCGTTGGCGAGCGCTTCCGCCGTATACGGCAGCTCCGTCGGAAGGCCGCATTTTTTGATAAGCGCTTCGATGCGCGCGGCGTCCTCTTCGCTGCAGAGACCGCGCGCGGCGCACGCGCGCGCCATGGAGCACAGCCCCATCGCCACGGCGTTGCCGTGGGAGAGTGAATAATCGCTCAAAAGCTCCGCCGCGTGCGCGGCGGTATGGCCGAGATTCAAAAGGTGCCGAGTGCCGGTATCAAATTCATCCGCGGCGACGATATCCCGCTTTATCTCCACGCAGCGCGCGAGAATATCCTCCGGTATTTCGTCCGGCAGGCTGTTTTCCAGCCGGGAGAAAAGCGCCGCGCCATCCAGTACGCCGTATTTGATAATCTCGGCGCAGCCGTCGCGCCGGACGGCTTCCGGAAGCGTTTGGAGCGTGTCCGTATCGCATATAACGAGCGACGGCTGCCAGAACGCCCCGATGAGGTTTTTCCCCGCCGGGAGATCGACCGCCGTTTTCCCGCCGACGGAAGAATCCACCGCGGCGAGAAGCGTCGTCGGGATCTGCACGAGCCGGACGCCGCGCTGGTAGCACGCCGCGGCAAACCCGACCATGTCGCCGACAACGCCGCCGCCGAGCGCAACGACAACGTCGCTCCGGCTCACGCGGTTTTCGGTAAAGAAACGGAGGATACGCTCCCAGTTGCGGAACGTTTTGGAGTATTCTCCGGCAAGAAAGTAGTCCTGCAATACCGTAAAGCACGCGGCCTTGAGCGACTCGGTCACGCGCTTTGCATAGAGCGGGAACACGGTCGTATCGGTATAGACGACCGCCTTTTCCGCGCCCGGAACGGCCGCGGCAATGCGCTGCCCGCATTCATCGAGAAGCCCCGCGCCGATAACAACATCGTATTCGCGCGACGCCGTTACATGGATCGTTTTCATCGTCCGTCTACCTCCTCCTTGCGCCGGCGGCCCTCGTCGAGAAGCGCCGTGAGCGCCGCGAGATCGTTATTCTCCACCGCCGCGCGGTACTGCGCGAGGGACTTTGCGAGACTTTCCAGCTCAAAGAGCACATTGTCCCGGTTATCCAGAAAGAGCTCCGCCCACATGGAAGGGTCGAGCCACGCAACGCGCGTCAAATCCTTATAGCTCCCCGCGGAGAAACCCCTGTGGCTGCGCGCGGTGGGGCTTTTGATATAGGCATTCGAGACGATGTGCGCGAGCTGCGACGTAAAGGCGATCATGCGGTCGTGCTCCGCGGCGCTCGTCACGGAAAATTTCCCGAACTCCGCCGGGGCCAAAAGCTTCTTGACCCGCGCGAGAAGGGCGATATCGTCTCCCTCCGGCGGTACGAGCACCATGGGCGCTGTATGGAAAAGATTGGCGCGGGCATTCTTATATCCCGCGCGGTGGCTGCCCGCCATCGGATGACCGCCGAGAAACGTGAAGCCGTGCTCTCGCGCGAGAGCGAACGCGGTCTCGCACACCTCCCGCTTAACGCCGCAGCAGTCGATGACGACGGGGCGCGCGCCGATATGCGGCGCCGTCTCGCGCAGATACAATATCGCCGCTCCGGGACGCACCGCGATGAGAACGATATCGCATTCGGAAACATTTTCTTTTGTCAGCACGGCGTCCACCGTGCCGTCGAGCTGCGCGAAGGAGAGCACCGCGCTGTCCGTATCAAAGGCAAGGACGCGCGCGCCGTGCGCGCGGTAGGCCTTGGCGAGCGAGCCGCCGATCAGCCCGAGGCCGACGATCCCCGCTGTCATCGCATTGCCACCTCGCGGATAGTCCGCACGTCCCTGCAGAGCGCGTCGTACTCCTCGGGCTTGATGGACTGTGCGCCGTCGCACAGCGCGTGCATCGGGTCGTTGTGGACTTCGATGATGAGGCCGTCCGTGCCGCAGGCCGCCGCAGCGAGCGCCATCGGGCGCACCATGCGGGCAAGACCGGTAGAATGGCTCGGATCGACGATGACCGGCAGGTGCGTCAGCTCATGGAGCATCGGCACGGCGGCAAGATCGAGCGTGTTTCTCGTATAATCGTCAAACGTGCGGATGCCGCGCTCGCAGAGGATGATCTGCTCATTGCCGCCCGCCATGATGTACTCGGCGCTCATCAAAAGCTCCTTGAGCGTGGCGGCGAGACCGCGCTTGAGCAGAATCGGCTTGCGGAGCTTTCCGAGCTCCTTGAGCAGGTCAAAGTTCTGCATATTGCGCGCGCCGACCTGGATGACATCCACATCCGTGAAAAGATCGAGCGCGGAGGTGCCCATGATCTCCGTGACGATCGGAAGGCCCGTCTCCTGCCGGGCGATCTTCAAAAGCTCGAGTCCCGTGGCGGCAAGGCCCTGAAAATCGTAGGGCGAGGTGCGCGGCTTGAAAGCGCCGCCGCGGAGGATCTGCGCGCCGGAGGCCTTGACCGCCTTTGCGATGCCGACGATCTGCTCCTCGCTCTCGACGCTGCACGGGCCCGCGATCATCACGAAGTTCCCGCCGCCGATGCGCACGTCCCCGACCTGCACGACGGTGTCGTCCGGGTGGAACTTGCGGTTGCAGCACTTGAACGCCTCCGTGACGCGCTTGACGGAATCTACGATTCCGAGACTGGCGATAAGGTCCATATCGACCCGGCTCGTGTCACCCACGAGACCGAGAACGGTCTGATACTCGCCGACGGAGGTGTGGATCTGCAGTCCCTGCTCCTTCAGCCAGCCAATAAGCTGGTTTTTCTTCTCTTCGGCAGCGCCGTTTTTCAAAATGACGATCATCGGTTATTCCTCCAAAAACAAAAAAGCGGCACAGTGTAATCTGTGCCGCCTAAAAAGCCTTCGCTTCCAAGGTCATTTTCCGCATCACAAATTACCATACTATGAAATAGTACGGGTAAAAAAGTATCGAAACATACGAATGGACACATTCATGATGCCGATCTCGCTCCGATCTGCGGAATTTGGTTTCAGTATAAATTCTTCTCTTGGAAATGTCAACAAATAATTCGGTGAAAATTTGTATAAAAATTTATTTTTGATCCGCTTCAAGCCTGTCTATCACGTCGCGGATGCAGCGTCCAGGCGCGCCGAGCTTCGTCACGCCGGGAAGCGCCAAAACCTCCGGCAGCGCCGTTTCCGGCGCGAAGGCGCGGCCCGCCGCGCGCAGCATCGAAATATCGTTCCAGCCGTCGCCGATGCAGACGATGTTTTCCGGAAGAATATCCAGAAACTCCGCAAGCCGCCGCACGCCGCTGCCCTTGTCGCTCCCGGCGGCGACCACGTCCACCAGAGCGCCGGAGGGCACGGCCTCGTACCGTCCGGGAAACTGCGCTGCGATCCACGCGCAGAGCGCGTGCGCCGTTTCGCTCTCGGCGCGGATCTCGTCCGGCGCTACAAGCACCACCTTCGTCCACGGATACAGAATATGTCCCGGATCGGCCTCCGAAACCGGCACGCCCATGCGGGAAAGGTGCTTCTCGAGCGTCGCGTTGCTGCCGCAGACGCGCACATCCGCGCCGCGGTGGACCTCCATGCCCGTGCCGGGAAAGGCGTCGCGCGCGGCAAGAAGGTCGCTCCGGCAGGAAAACGGCAGAAAGCTCTCGTACCAGCTCTCGCCGGATTCACCGTCGAAGATCACGGCGCCGTTGCTGAGTACGAGCGGCGCGTTGACGGTGAATTTGTCCCGGATGGAGTAATACGAGCGCACGTCCCGCCCCGTGGCGATCGTGAAAAGGCCGCCCTCGTCCATGAAATGCTGCGCCGCGCGCCGGTTTTCCTCCGGCACGGGAGCGCCGTGCTCCGGGCAGAATGTGTCGTCAAAATCTGCAACGAGCAGATATCCTTCAAATTTTCCGTTTCCCATTGGTATTTCTCCCAAAACTATGTATAATGAACTTTTGGTGGGTTCTCCCCGTCTTTCCGGCAGGAGATCTTTTCCGGAGGTACGCTATGACAAAAAAAGAACAACGCATCAACCGGCTCTTTTTGTATGCCGGGATACTGACGCTTATATATTATCTCGGCCAGGGCATCACCGTGCGGTTCGGACAGTCGCTGCTCTATCTCTGGCTGATGCTGTCGGCCGTGTGCTTTGGCCGCTTCTTTCTCTGGAAATGGGCGTGGAAGCACGGAAAGAGCGCGCCGATCCCCCGGCTGTGGCTCCGGGCCGTAAACATCGTCGTGATCGCCGCCGTCGCCGTATTTCTCGCCGTGGAGTGTCTGGTATTTTCCGGCGCGTTCCAGAAGCCCCCGGAGGGGCTGGACGCCATCATCGTTCTCGGCGCGAGAGTCGATGAAAACGGTCCGAGCGGGTCGCTGCGGCAGCGCATCAGCGCCGCGCGTGTCTATCTGGAGGAAAACCCGGATACGGTATGCATCGCCTCCGGCGGGCAGGGCGAGGACGAACCGATGAGCGAGGCGGAATGCATCCGCGATCATCTCGTCGCGGGCGGCATCGACGCAGACCGCATCCTTTTGGAGGACCGCTCCACGAGCACGGAGGAGAACATGCGCTACAGTCTCCCCATGCTGCGCTCGCTGGAGACAGACGTGGAGAGCGTCGGCATCGTCACGAACGACTTTCACGTTTTCCGCGCGCTGTGTCTGGCGCGGAAAAACGGCGGATTCACGTTTTACGGCGTCCCGGCCCGCTCCACCGTGTTCGGCTTCATCCACTACGCGATGCGCGAATTTTTCACGCTGAGCGTGTCGCTTGTCCGCGGATACATCTGATTAAACCACAAAAACGGCTCTCCGTCCATACGACGGAGAGCCGTTTTTTATCGGGGCAGCCCCCTCCGTCCGCGTTCAGGCCGCGTTTTCCCAGGCAAGGCAGAGCGCTTCCATATCCTCCACCGCCTGCGGAACGCACGCGGGCAAGCCGTCGGTGAAGCATTCGAGACCGACCTTGTCAAGCAGCTCGCAGTACGTGTAATCAAAGGCGCCGAGCGAGACGAGATCATTATAGAAGTCCGCCGCCGCGGCCCAGTCGTTCTCCGCCATTTCGTAGATCTGCAGCGAGGCGAGCATGCTCACGGCGTAGCTGATATAGTAGAAGGGCGACTCGAAGTTGTGGTTGACCTGCATCCAGTAGTGCGAAAACTCCTTGCCGAAGGATCGCAGACCGTAAGAACGCGCGATGGTCACGAACGTCTGGCTGATCTGCTCCGGCGTCAGAGACGGGTCGGCATAGACCACGCGCTGGAACTCGTCGAACAGGCAGCCGGAAAAGACGGTATAGAGCGCGCTGTCCAGAAACCGGATGCGCGCGAGATCGGCATCCTCGCCGAAGATATCCTCATACCAGCCGGTGGAAAGGGCCTCCATGCCGGTAGAGTGGATCTCGAAAATGTCCAGCGAGCCGACGCTCAGCAAAAGGTCCGGCACGGGGTTCACATAGGCGTCGTAATAATGGCCGAACTCGTGGAACATACTCTGGATGTCGTTCTGGTCGCCGTAGAGGGCGAGATAAATGAAGGGAGCATTATACTGGTCGAGCGTCGTGGTGAAGCCGAGATCGCTGACGCGGTCAACGCTGTCCATGAAGTACAGCCCGTGCTTTTCCATATACGCCGCCGCTTTGGCCGCGTCGTCCGAGACGCGGGGCATATACTGCGTGACGAGCCCGACGAGCTCCCGCTCGGTAAGGTCGGTGTCCGCGGAGAAATCGGCATACGTCGCCTCATTATAATAGAGCGAGCCGAAATACTGCCGCGCGTACGGCTTCACCGCTTCGCACAGCGCCGCGGCATCGTCGGGCGTAAAATCGCGCCCATAGCTCGCCTCGTAGGCATAGTCGGCATAGTCTTTATAGCCGACGATCTGCGCCTCCTCGTTGTGGAGATCCACCAGCTCGCGGTAGAGTGCGCCGATCTTCTCGGTCTCCTCGTCATAGCTGAGATATTCCATGATGAGCGCGTTGTACTGCAGCGTCAGCTCGGAGACGCGCTCGGTGATCTCGCGCTGCCGGTCGGTCTGCTCATCGTAGCCGACCAGAGCGGTTGCCTTGTCCTCGCCGATATACGAGCGCAGCGCGGAGCCCGCGGGGCCGTCGAGCGAATCGGAGAGCGCGGTGCAGAGCGCATCGTTCACTTCGTTGAGAACGCTGTCGAGCTGCCGGCAGGCGTCGCTGAGCGTCTCATCGCCGGGATGGGCGTAGAAATCGATGTAGGCGAGATTGTCAAGCGTGTACACTTTGGCATACTCCGCCATCAGCCAGTCGTAAAGGTCTGCCGCCTCTTTGCCGTCCGCCGTTTCACCGAGCCGCGCGGCCTTTTCGAGAAACTCCGCGGCATCGTAGATGTACCACGTCATATCGGCATAGTCCACGTCGGCATGGATGCCGTCGGCCGAGACGAACCGGCCAGTCTCGTCCTCCGGCACCGTCACGCCGAGGCCGGCGGCGAGCGCATCGCTCACGCTGCCTTCGCTGCGGACTGCGCCGACCGTCTCGGCGTCATCCGCACAGCCGCAGAGGATCAGGGAAAGAATGGCCGCCGCAAGGAGCAGCGCTATACTTTTTTTCATTTTCATTTGCATCACCCGTTTCCATACTACACGATTCCTCGCCGAAAGTAAATAGCGCGCCATTTTCCCCTTGCTACCGCGGGAAAAATAGGATATAATCCGCCGTATGAAAAAGATTCGTAAACTGATTGAAAATTTTCAGCACATTTCGGACTACATGGGCCGGCGGCAGATCGCCACCATTGCCGCCTCAACGGCGTTCTGGTTTTTTCTCTCCATCGTGCCCATCGTCATTTTGTGCGTGTCTGTTCTTCCTTATACGTCCATCACCGAGGAACAGCTCCTCACGACGGTCGCGCCCGTGCTGCCGGACTCGATGAACCAGCTCATCCACGTCATCATTGCGGACGTATACAGCAGCGGCATCGGCGTTTTGAGCATTTCCATCGCGGCGACGGTGTGGTCGTCGGCGATGGGCTTTGCCTCGCTTATTCGAGGACTGGAGGATATTTATGAGCAGCCGCGCCGCGCCGGGTTTCTGATGCGCCGCGCCCGCGGCATCATCTATACGCTCGGCATGCTGCTTATGATGATCCTTTCGTTCGTGCTCGGCGGCTTCGGCCAGCAGATCAAGGCGCTGGTGGAAAAATACCTTCCCGGCTCGCAGTCGTTCTTCTCGTTTCTGCTGCACTTCCGGTTCGTGGTGGTCATCGCGCTGCTGACGATCTTCTTTGCCGCCATCTTCCGCTGGAGCACCGGACTGCGCCCGCGCTTCGGCGAGGTGCTGCCCGGCGCGCTGACCGCCGCGGTCGGGTGGTCGATCTTCTCGTGGGCGTTCTCTGCATGGGTCTCCGCCACGGGGAGCTACGGTACCTACGGCAGTCTCGTAACGGTCGTCGTCGTGATGCTCTGGCTCTATTACTGCCAGTACATCCTGCTTTTGAGCGCGTGTCTGAACCGCGCTCTGCCAAAGTTCCGCCGCCGCGGAGAAACGGAACCGGCATCCGAACCGGAACCAAGCGAAGAGTAAAAAAATCCGTATGCTTTTCGATTTCGATAAAGCATACGGATTTTTTCATACTATTGGTCTTTTACTTCCGTGCGCCGGAAGCGCCGAGCCTGCCGGAGAGCCACGAAAGGAGCGCCGCGGCGAGCGCTGCAACGCCGGCGGTCTGCCACGAGAGCGAGAGCGCCGCGCCGCCGAGCGAGCCGAGCATCGCACAAAGCGCCCACGCGACGCCCGCTCCGAGCACGCCGCCGAAAAGGCCGAGCAGCAGGCTTTCCGCGCCGACGATACCCTGCGGCGACGAAAGTCCCAGCATGCGGAGCTGCCAAAGCTCGCGGCGGCGCGCCGAGGCGGCCAGTGCCGAGACAAGCACGATAAACGCGCCGGCGAGCACGCCCGCGAGGATCATACCGAGCCGGTCGGTCTTTTCCGCGCTTTCCATGAGCGCCATCCCCGGCTGCACAAGGCCGGAGGCGGCGTCGGCATAGGTCACTGTCTCGGTATAGCCGCGCAGCACCGCGCCGAGCGTTTCGCGCGCGGAGAAGCTGTCGGCATAGAGCCGCAGCTGCGTCACGGTCTGCGCCGCCTCCGCGCCGAACGCGCGGAGATTTCCCTCCAGCGAGCCGGAGGAAACGCCGGAGGTGATATACCGGGTGAAGGCATTTTCCAGCGCCTCGCCGGAGAGCGAGGCAATGGTCTGCAAAAGGGCGTCCTGCGCCCGCTCGGTCTCCGTCGCCGTTCCGGTGAGATCGAGCACCATGGCCGCCTGCTGCGCCGGGGTCTGTCCGACGGCGAAGCCGCGCAGCGCGGCGCGCTGTCCGGTCTCGTCCTGCGCATACACACCCTCGGTGTCGAACGGCAGACCGGTCAGAACATCCGTATCGGGCGAGGCCGTCTGCGCTTTTACGATGTCACTGCCGAGCACAGTCTCCACGGTCCACGTCATGAGCTCCGGCAGGTAAGCCGCGCCGCCGGTCAGACTCTCGCCGGGAGTCTCCCCCGCCGGACACAGGATGCCGACGATGTTCAGCCGCTGCGAAGAAGCGATCTTCGCGGTGAGATACGCCGTATCTCCGCCCATATAGCCCCAGGTGCCGTCCACATTTTGGACGTACTCGTCCGTCGGCAGCAGCACACGGAACGAAAGACGCAGAAGCTCGGTATAGCTGATGTTGGCGTTTGCTTCCGGGTCAAGACCGAGCGAGCGGAGGCAGCTCTCGTCCACCTTGCCGCGCGCGTCGAGCAGCACCGCCGCCTCATCGTACCGCTCCGGCCAGCGGCCGGCAGCGAGCGTATAGCGCATCTGCCGCAGGTCCTCCCCTTCCGGGAGCTGCGTCCAGAGCGTGTTGTTCTCCTCGCTGTTGAGCGCTTCCGTCCCGGCGGAGGAGGTATCGCCGCTGTAAATGCGCGGTGTGATGGCGTAACGGCGCTGCACGGAGATCGTTTTTTCGTCCGTGTGACCGTCCAGCCAGTCGCCGAGCGCTCCGAGATCGCCGGAGGGAACGCTTCCTGCGTCGAGCATGACCGGATAGGCGGAGAGCACCGCCGTCTCCGCGTCCTTCGCGCTCTGCTCTCCGCCGGAAAAGGCAGCGAACAGCAAAAGGCAGAGCAGCACCGCGACCATCGGCGCGAGCAGGCGCGGCAGCGTATGGCTCTTTTTCTTTGAGAAATTGGAGAACACCATGCGGAGGCGTTCCCCGCCGGAGGCCCCGGCGACGCTCTGGTGCGCCGTGGCCGCGCTCTCCGCGTCCTCATCCGTGTCGGAGGCGATCTGCCCGTCCTCCAGCGTCAGGACGCGCGCGTCCTCGCCGAACGGCTCGGCATTCCGCGCCGCGACGATGACGAGCTGATCTGCCGCAGCTTCACCGAGAAGCGAGAGCACAGTCTCCGCGCTCTCCGCGCTGAGACCGTCTGCCGGCTCGTCCAGAAGCAGCACGCGGCCTTTGCGGGCAAGCGCGCAGGCGAGCGCCCCAAGACGCCGCTGCTCTCCGGAGAGGCGGTCCGGGTATACGCCCGCCGCGCCCTCGAGCCCGAGCAGAGCGAGCGCTTCGCGCGCATTCTCCCGCGCGTCCCGGCCGGAGAAGCCCGCGAGCACCGCGGCGCGCTCCGCGTTTTCCGAAAGCGTGAGATCGGCAAAGAGAAGCGCTTCGTCCGCGGCGGCGCATTCCCGCAGCCAGGCGCTGCGCCGCGCTTCGCTCCAGCGCGCCGTATTCTCGCCGCCGATGAGGATTTCGCCGCGGGAGGGCGTCTCACGCAGGGCGAGCAGATGCAGCAGCGCCGTTTTCCCGCTGCCGGACGCGCCGGTGAGCACCACGAGGCCGGTCTCCGGCAGCGTGACATTCAGGCAACGCAGCGCATGCACGCTCTTTTTTCCGGCGGAGGATTCCAGCGCGGCGTTTTTCAGTTGGATCATAGAAAGGCCCATCCTTTCCCTTTTTATACAGAGCAATTATACCTTTTGCATAAAGCGCGGTCAAGTCTCCGGCGCAATTCGTCAAAGTTGCGCTTGCAATTCCCTTTTTCGTGCGGTATGATGTGCGTACAGAACAGGGGTGCTGGGTTTTCCCGGCTGAGACGGTGCGAATCGAAGCGCCGGTACCCTTTTACCTGATCCGGGTAATGCCGGCGGAGGGAGTACCTATACGGTATTTGTTCTTCAGCCACGTCCGGGATCGGGTGGCTGATTTTTTTATTGGAGGGCTTTTTATGAAAAGCAACCAGACCACCCGCACACTTTGCGAAGGAGCGATCATGGTCGCCATGGCGGTCGTGCTCAACTTCTTCAAGTTCGATCTGTTCGCGCAGGGCGGATCGATGAACCTGCTCTTCATTCCTCTGATGGTGTTCGCGCTGCGGCGCGGCCCGGTCTGGGGCATGGGCGCGGGTCTCGTTTTCGGCGTTCTCAAGGCCATCATCGGCGGCGGCATCGCCTACGGCTGGCAGTCGCTCCTGCTCGACTACGCTCTGGCCTACGCGCTCACCGGTCTTGCCGGTTTCACGCCGAAAAAGCCGGTGCTCGGCACCGTCATCGGCGCGCTCGGCGCGCTTCTCTCCTTCGTCCTCAGCGGCGTGTTCGTCTGGGGCGAGTACATGCCGGACGTGTTCCTCGGCATGGCGATGAAGAACGTGTGGATCTACTCGTTCATCTACAACTTCATCTACACCGCCTTCAACTGGCTCATCGCGGCGATCGTCATCTACTTCCTTTCCAAAAAGACGAAGCTCCTGCAGCCCGAAAAGTAAAAACGTTTTTACTCATCCTCTCTTTTTTCCGCGCGCCGCCTCTCCGGGAGAACCGGAGGGGCGGTTTTTTCGTCTATAAAGATAGAAGTCGTTTATTATATTTGGATTAAGGAACTTGTCAAAAGGCGACATTCTGGTGTATACTAATTAGGTGTCTTTATATTACTGTTGAGAGCGAGGATGAAACCATGCGTGAACGCAGCGCAGCCGGTGGGATCTTCCGCGTCGTTGGACGCATTCTGCTGATCCTGCTGGTCACCATACTGCTGTTTGCCGTTTTCCTGCTTGGCGTGATGGGCGTGCTGATCCACGGCCCTTCGGCCGAAGCAGAGCGGCTTTTCGTGCTGTCCGTTAATGAGACAAGCGCGCTGAAATTCCTGCCGCACATCTATCTTTCCGATGCGCAGGTGGACGCGATACTGCACCCCGTCAGCACCTCCACGGACGATGAACCGGCGCCGGACGACAATTTTGTCGAGCTGCCCTACGAGGACGGCCGCACCGTGGAAGACGAAAACACCAACGCGGGACAGGTCGTCGTGGCCGACCCGTCAGAGAACACCGGCGAGAGCGGCGAGTGGCTTGAGGTCGTAGACATCAAGGGCTCGACCTTTAAGGGCAAGCTCATGATCATCCGCGATCCGTCAAAGGTCGTTGTCGGCACGCTGGACGCTTACGGCGCGAACTATCACGGACTGTATCTTTACGAGTTTATCGATAAGTATAACGCCATCGGCGGCACGAACGCCGGCGGCTTCTACGATCCGGGCGGAGGCGGCAACGGCGGCATCCCCGACGGTCTCGTCATGCGCGACGGCGCCATCGCCTACGGCAATCCCGGCACATGGTATCTCAACGTTATCGGCTTTGACGCGGATCATATCCTCCACGTCGGAGACATGTCCGGCCAGCAGGCGCTCGATCTCGGGCTGATGAGCGCGGTCAGCTTCTCCCCCGGCCCGGTGCTCGTGAAGGACGGCGAGCTGCAGACGAATCTCGGCGGCGGCATGAACCCGCGCACCTGCATCGGCCAGTGTGCGGACGGCACCATCCTTCTGATGGTCATCGAGGGCCGCAAGCCCGACAGCATGGGCGCGACGTACGACGATATCGCCAAGATCATGTATGACCGCGGCGCGGTCAACGCCGCGAACCTCGACGGCGGCTCGTCCTCGCTCATGTACTACAACGGTGAGCAGATCACCCGCGGCTCGAACATCATCGGCATGCGCCAGATGTCCACCGCCATTCTCATTTTGAATTGAGGGCAGCTATGGGAAAGCATGAAAAACCTGTATCCGGCACGAGCCGGAAGAGCGAAGCGCGCCTGCCGCGCGCCGAGCGCACTCCCTCCGTCCGCGAGGAGGAGCTGCTCTTTGATATTCCGGAGACCGCCGAGCGCGTGACTGCGCACGCGGCGGAGACGCTGCCGGAAGAGCCCGCCGCTCCGGTCCCCGCGGAGAGCCTTGAAGCCCCCTCCCCCATTCCGGAGGAGAGCTTTGAGACGCCCGCTCCCATCCGGAGAGCAGCGCGCCCCGCGCAGGAAGCGGCCCCGGTGCGCCGCGAACGCCCTGTGAGCGAGGAAAGGCCCGTCCGTCGGGAACGTCCCGCGCAGGATAGCGAGCCTGTCCGCCGCGAGCGTCCCGCGCAGGAGAACAAGCCTGTCCGCCGCGAGCGTCCCGTGCAGGAGGACAAACCCGCGCGTCGGGAACGCCCCGCGCCGGAAGAGAAGCCTGCTCGTCGGGAGCGTCCCGCACAGGAAACGAAAAGCGCGCGCCGCGAACGCCCCGCCCGTGCAGAAAATCCCGCCGCGGACGAGGAGATCGTTTCGAAAAACCGAAAGAAAAAAGGCGGCTTCCGCAAGGGTCTGCTGACGTATGTTCTTGTCGTTGCGGTGATCTTCCTTGCCGCGCTCATTGTCCTTTGGGTCGCGCTTGCGCGCTTCCAGAAAAACAAGGACGCCGAAAAAGCCGCGGAAGCTGAGCAGAACGCCATCGTGCTGCAGGAAAAGCAGCATGCCGAAGCCGTACGGCAGGCGCCGCAGCGCGCGTTTGAAGCGTGGCTCGCCTCCTATACCGCCGACGACTGGACAAATCTCTGGTACGAGAACCGCCCGGAGAACATTGACGGCCGCGACCGTGTGCGCGCTTACATGGAAGAGCGCTTCGGCAGCGGCAGCGTGCAGGCGTTCCGCTCGCTCGACTATACCGATGAAGCGCCCGCCTATGTTCTCAAGGACGGCGACGAAACGCTCGCCCGCGTAACGCTCTCCGGCAGCGACGTGAACTGGGCCGTATCCGACGTGGAGCTTGAGCTTGAGGGGACGAAGTCCGCCTCGGTCGAGGTCGCCGTCGGCAGCAAGGTGTTCTGCAACGGCACCGAGCTCGGCAGCGAGTACGCCGGAGAACCGCAGAACAACTTCTCCTATGAGCCGCTCAAGGACAAGCTCATCAACCCCGTTTCGTGGACGACGTACACGGTGGACGGTCTCCTGATCGAGCCGGAGCTGACCGCCGAGCCGCCCGCGGGATGCAGCGTTACAAAGACCGCCGAGGGCGATTTCATGCTCTGTCTTGACGGGGCGGATGCCGAAAAGTACACCACGCGCGCGGTGAGCTTCGTGAAGGCGTATCTCACCTACTATATGAACGGCTACAACGGCACATGGGGCAACCTGTACGCCGCGCTCGCCTATCTCACGCCCGGCACGCAGGCCTACACCGATCTGCAGGACACCTACAACGGCGTTGTCTGGAACACTGCCTACGGCAACATCGACGTTTCCAACACCACCGCCTCGGGCGTAGTGATCTGGGCGGACAACTGCTACAGCGTGGACGTGACCTACGACGCCAACTGCACGCACAACGGGCAGGCCATCGACTATGCCGATGCCACCATGCGCATTTATTTCCTGCAGACCGACGCCGGTTTTGTCATCAGCAACTACGAAACTCTCTGATAAAGGCAGGGTAAAAGCGAAATGAAAGTAACTGCTGTCGTTCCCTCCTACGAGCCGGACGAAAAGCTCATTCAGGTCGTGGACGGCCTGCTGGCCGAAGGCTTTGACGATATCGTCGTCGTCAACGACGGCAGCCACGAAGGGCATCTCCAGCCCTTCGCGGAGGCCGCCGAACGCCCCGGCGTCACGGTGCTGCGGCACGAGGTGAATAAAGGCAAGGGCCGCGCGATGAAAACGGCGTTTGCCTGGTGCGTGGAAAACCGGCCGGATATCGACGGCGTCGTTATCGTGGACGGCGACAATCAGCACCGCCCCAAGGACGCCATGGCCGTTGCCGAGGCGATGTGCCGCGAGCCGGACAAGCTCTGGCTCGGCGTGCGGGATTTCTCGCTGGAGCAGGTCCCGCTGCGCAGCAAGCTCGGCAACAAGATCACGCGCAGCTTTATGAAGCTCGCCTGCGGCGTCGGCGTGACCGACACGCAGACCGGACTGCGCGCCATCGCCCGCAAGCACCTGCCGCTGATGTGCTCCATCGGCGGCGAGCGGTACGAATACGAAACGCAGATGCTCCTCTCGCTCAAGGGCGCGGGGCTCGGCGTCGGCGAGGTCGTGATCGATACCGTTTACATCGACGAGAACCAGACCAGCCACTTCAACACCGTGAAGGATTCCTGGCGGATCTATAAGCTGATCTTCCGCCACCTCTTCCATGGGGACAAGAAGGAGTAAAGCCGCTTTGAAATCGTTCCTCCGCTTTTCCGGCAGCAGCGTCATCTGCTTTCTGCTGGATTATGGACTGTTCACGCTGCTCAACTCCGTGCTTCTCGTCTCCCTGCCGGACGGCACGCGCGAGCTCTGCGCGACCTACGGCGCGCGCATCGTTTCCGCCGTGACGAATTTTTTCCTCAACCGGCTGCTCGTGTTTCAGGATAAGAGCGCGGCGGGGCAGTCGATCTGGCGGTATGCCGTGCTTGCCGTTGTGCAGGCAAGCCTGTCGGCGGTGCTCGTTTCGGTATTGCAGGATCTCACAAATGCAACAAACCTGCTCGAAACGGTCATCAAGATCCCGGTGGACGGCGTGCTCTTCCTGGCAAGCTACCAGATCCAGAAGCGCTGGGTCTTCCGGCAGCGTACCGACACGCCGGATAAATAAAAAAATTCCGTATGTCCGACGACATACGGAATTTTTTTATGTGAGCATCAGCATTCTCCGGAAATGTGCGGCGCCCGCCAGAGCGTCTCGCCCGCAGCGGTGAGACCGAGGCCGGGCATACCGTAGGCATACCGGCTGTCGCTCGCTTCGAGCACCGGCGTTCCGTTCACGAAAAGCGTGAGCACCTTGCCCTTTGCCTCCGCCCGGAGAGCGTATTCCCGTCCCGGCTGCCGGACAAACGGCGCGGCGGCGAGCTTCGTTACCTTGCCGTCCTCGTACCGGAGCACGGCGCACTCGCCCGGCGCGGAAAAGCCGAGCGCATAGTACCGGCGCGTTCCCTGCCCGCGCAGCAGCATAAGGGCGCTCTCGCCGCTTTCAACCGTCACAGACGCGGTCACGGCCGTATCGCGCAGATAGTAATTCCCGGTGAACGCCTGCGCGCCGGTCATATACGGCAGCGCCTCCGCCGTGAGACGCATAGCGTCCCCCTCACGCTTCCCGGCGCAGTCGTTGAACGCAAACGGCGTGAGCTGCGAAAACTCCTCGCGCTGGAGCGAAAAATTTACCGCATAGTCCATCGCGCCGGTAACGGTGATCTCGTCCACATACACCCGGCCCATGACCCAGGGGTCGGCGTCGGGCTTCGTCTCGACCGTCCAGCCGACATCGTGCACAGCGTCACCGCCGAGCTCCGGCACGGTGAACACGATCTCCGTCCACTCCCCTTCCGAAAGCACCGCGGCGGGCATGTTCACTCTCTCGCCGGTCATGGCGCGGCGGACGAAGGGCGTCACCGTCACCGCGGCAGGGGCGGTCTGCTCGCTTTTCATCCAGACGCCGACGCGCTGACCGGGGTTGACCTTCGCGGCAAACACGGGATCATAGCGCTCCTCGTGGAGATCCGGGCGCGTGAGCATCGCCTTAAACGAGAGATCGACCGGTCCGGCGCGCTTGCCGTCGGTCATAAGCTCGGCGCAGTATACGCCGGAGTGCGCCTTTCCCGGAACGATGCGCAGCGCGTGCTCCGCCTTATCCGACAGCTCGAGCCCGTGCGTTGAGCCGGGGAACGGAAAGTCCATACGCAGCTCGCCCGGCTTCGGGCAGACGATATCCTCCGGCAGTGCGCCGCCGTACATCCGGCAGGAGAGCGCGCCAAGCTCCTTTGCCTTGTCGGAAAGATCGACGAGATTGAGATAGCCGGACACGCTCGAGAGCGTTACAAGATCGTTGATCGGACGGCGATAGCGCTCCGGTACGCCGCCGAGACCGCCGAGCACACCGAGGATCGTGCCGATGTTGCTCGCGTTGCAGTCGGTATCGTAGCCGCACATGACGGAGATCTCGATGCTGCGGCCAAGCTCGCCCTTGCCGTAAAGCATGGCAAGGATGCAGATCCCGGCGTTCGGCACGATGTGGTATCCGCCGGGATATTCTTCGTCGCTGAACTCGCGCGCGATCATCTCGCGGCAGGCGCGAAAATCCGCTTCCGCCGGGTGTGCGCGGTGGTAGGCGCGCACCGTCTCGACCACGCGGCGGTAGTCGCACTTCTCCGGCAGGAAGCGCAAACCGGCATCCAGCACCTCGTCCAGCGAGGACGCCGTATACGCCGCGGCGACGCACGCGGCCATAAACCGCGCGCCGTCCACGCCGCTGCCGCCGTGCGATACGCTCGCGGCTGCGGCGGCGAGATCCGCAGCGCGCGCCGGGTCGCCGGGGCAGATGAGCCCCCAGGTATCCACAAAGATCTGTCCGCCGATCTGCTCGGCGGCAGTCTTTCCGTTTTCCTCGATGCTGCCGGAGCGCGGCGCCTTCACGCCGCGGCGGAGGTTCATATACGCGCGGTGCTCGGTGGAAACATCCTCGCCGCCCCACCAGAACATGCCCATGCCGCGGCGGGTGTAGTTGAGCCACGTCTCCCCTACCGTCTCCGGCGCAAGCGTTTCGGGCATGGCGTTGTCCGCAAGCGCGCGCACAAAGATGAGCGGACCGTTCACATCGTCGTCCGCGGTATAATACCGCTGCTCGCGCAGATAGCCGCGGATGTCGCCGTAATAGCTTTGCAGCCGTTCATACGTCCAGAACGGGTTTTCCACCGGCGCGCCGAGACGCATACCGGCGTCCATGCCGATGAGCCCTGCATAGAGCTTTTCGAGCGTTTCTCTTTCCATAGCAGTCAATAGCAGCGGCGCAGGATCTCGATCACATCGTCCGCGGTGAGCTGCCGGTAGCTGTAGCAGCTGAGATCGGTGAGCTCCGCGACGCGCGCAAAGCAACTCTCCGGCACGCCGAGAGCGCGCAGCGTCGCCGGGGCGCCGAGCTCTTCATGGAAGAATTTCTTCAGTGCGGCGATACCCTCTTTCGCCTGCTCGCTCTCGCTCTTCCCGGCAGGATCGATGCCCCAGACGTTCCGGGCGAAGCGGGCAAGGCGCGGCGCGGCGCTCTCGCAGATATACTCGAGATACGCCGGGTGTACAACAGCGAGACCCGCGCCGTGCGCCACGTCGAAGAGCGCGGAGAGCGGATGCTCGATGCAGTGGCTCTCCCAGTCGGTCTTTTTCCCGTTATTGAGCATGCCGCAAAGCGCAAAGCTGCTCGTCCACATAAGGTTCGCCCGCGCCTCATAGTCCGTGGGTTCCACGATGGATCGCCGCGCCGCGGCGATCTCCGTGCGCATGGCGGCCTCGGCGAGATTGTCCGTGAGGAAATCGTCGTCCGGCGGGGAGATATAAAGCTCCATCAGGTGCGACATGGTGTCCACAATGCCGTTCACCATCTGGTTTTTCGGCAAACTGTATGTGAGCGTCGGGTCAAGAATGGCAAAGCGGGGAAATTCCCACTCGCTGTCATAGCAGTTTTTCTCGCCGGTGGCGAAATTTGTGATAACAGCGGACTTGTCCAGCTCGCTGCCCGTGGCCGGAATGGTGAGAATGACGCCGAGAGGGATACCGGTTTCGGCGCTCTCCCAGTTTACATAAAACTTTTCCCAGAAGTCGCCCTCCGCCGGTGCTCCCACGGCGATGGCCTTGGAGCAGTCGATCGTGCTGCCGCCGCCGACGGCAAGAATGAGGTCGATCTTATGCTTCCGGCAAAGCTCGATGCCCTCGTACACCTTTTCGGTGCGCGGGTTCGGCATGATGCCGGAGAGCTCATAGACGCTCTTCCCCGCCGCGCGCAGCGCATCAAGAACGCGTTCATAGAGGCCGGTGCGCTTGATGCTGCCGCCGCCATAGGTGAGCAGGACATTTGCGCCGAACTTGCCCAGCTCCTCCGGCAGATGGCTCATGGCGTCCGCGCCAAAGTGGACGCGCACGGGATTATAATACATAAAATCGTTCATGGGTCTTCTCCTTTCCCAGAATGCCCCGTTTCCGAAAACCGAAACGGGGCATGATTTTTGTTATTTCGCGCCGAGAAGGGCATACATGCGCTGTTTGAAGAGCGCGGTATCCACCGCGGTGCAGAGCACGGCGTTGTGCTCCGCCTCCGGCGCGGCCGTATCGAAATGGAAATATCCGCGCTTTTCCGCGTCGTGCAGCTCTATGCGGCACTTAGCGGCAACGAGCTTCGTCATGATCTCCGGGTACAGCGCCGAGGTGACGGCGAGACTGTCCACAACGCCGTAGGTCTCGCTGCCGCCGCGGATCTCGTTATAAAATTCACGCAGCCGCCGCGTGGCGAGCGCGCAGAACCGCCCCGCCGGAGACGGCGACGCGAGCAGACGTTCCACCTCGTCCGGAGTGATCTCGGTGCTGCCGCGGGTCGTATCGAGCGTGATCCACACCGCCGGAGCGCCGGACTGCAGAACGATCTCCGCCGCCTCGGGGTCGGAGCCGACATTATACTCGGCGCACTCGGTGAGATTGCCGCGGATCCCGGCGCTGCCGCCGAGGATCCAGAGCTTTTTGATCTTCCGCACGAGATCGGGCGCAAGCGTGAGCGCGACAGCGATGTTCGTCAGCGGGCCGATGGTAATGATCTCGATCTCGCCGGGGTTTTCGCGCACAAGATCGATGATGGCCGACACCGCGTGCTTCTTTTCCGCCTCGCGCGCCGGTGCGGGCAGGTTGAGTCCGCCGAGACCGTCCTCGCCGTGGACATGGTACGCCGCAAAGCTCTTTTGGGAAAGCAGCGGGTGCTCCACGCCGCGGTAGACCGGCGGGAGATAGCCTCCCGCCGCGTCCTCCGCCAGAAGCGCGTTCTTGGTGCAGAGATCGAGCGGAAAGTTTCCGCACACGGTCGTGATCGCCTCGACACGGGCGATGTCCTCGGCGCAGAGCGCCTCTACAATGGCCCAGGCGTCGTCCGAGCCGGTGTCCGTGTCGATGATAAAGCGGCGGCTCAAAGCTTCGCCGCCCAATCCGCGCCGGGCATGTCGTGCCGGCGGCAGTACTCGTCAAAGACGATGCCAGCGGGGAGCATTTTAAACTCTTCGAGCAGCGCGAGACGGCGCGTGAAGTTTCCTTCGCGCTCGGCCTCCATGAGCTTGTCCGTCGGCTCGAGCAGGGCGATCATCAGCGCCTTTTTCACGCTGCGCGCGCCGATGACAGACGCGCTCACGCGGTCGATGCTCGCATCGAAGAAGTCGAGACCGAGATGCACCTTGTCAAACGCATTGCAGCGCTTGATCTCCTGCATGATGGCGACGGTATCCTCCGACACGGTGGCGACATGGTCGCTGTCCCAGCGCACGGCGCGGGAGAGATGCGTCATGATCTCCTGGCCGAACACGAAGTAGGACGAGAGCTTCGCCGCAACGCTCTCGGTCGGATGGTAATGGCCGGTATCCATGCAGACCATGGCCTTGCCGGTCGTGAGGGCGTAGTTGGTGTAAAACTCGTGCGATCCGGCGGTGTAGCTCTCAAGACCGAGACCGAACACCTTGCCCTCGATCGAGTCGCGGTTATACTTCCGGTCGATCGGCTCGGCAAAAATGCGGTCGAGCGATTCGACGAGACGCTCGCGCGGGCCGAGCGTATCGACGCGGGTGTCCTTCGAGCCGTCCGGGATCCAGTGGTTCGTGATGCACACCTCGCCGAGCTCGCGGCCGAAATACTCGCCGATCCTCCGGCAGGCGATGCCGTGCTGTACCCAGAAATCGCGCACTTCCTTCTCGGGGCTTGCGAGCGTCCAGTTATCGCGAAGCATCGGGTGGGAGAAGTATGTGGGGTTAAAATCAAGACCGATGCCCTTTTCGCGGGCATAGTCCACCCACCCGGCGAAATGCTCGGGGCGGATCTCGTTGCGCGGTACCTTCACGCCGTTTGTGAGCGGATAAACCGCGTGCAGCGCCAGATGCTTCGCACCCGGGACGAGCGAGAGCATTTTGTCGAGAGAGACGAAGTATTCCTCCACGCTTCTCGGCTTGCCGGGGGCGTTGCCCGTGGCGGCGATGCCGCCGGTCAGCGCGGCGTCAAAATCCTCAAAGCCGGTGAGATCGTCCAGCTGCCAGCAGTTGATGGAAACGGGGATGGTGTCCATCTTCCGCAGCGCTTCTTCGGTGTCCACGCCCCAGGCGGCGTATATGTCGCGGGCGGCTTCGTACTGATTTGCCATGCAGAAACTCCTTTCGTAAGGGGAAAATCAGTTATTGTTGTAGTAGACCACGTTCTCCGGGCGGATGCGGACGAAGAGATCGTCGCCCTCCGAGAGCGTTCCGGCGTGGGTGCCGAGCGCGGAAATATCGAGCGGCTGCGTACCCAGCGTGCCGATGAGCTTCCACGAAAGACCGGTGAAGATCTTCTTTTCGAGATGGAACGGGTTCGCGCCCTCCGTCTCCGGCGTGCAGAATTCGAAATACTCGCCGCGCACCGCCGTCTTGACGGTGTCGCCCTCCCTGCCGCCGACGTGGTTGACCGGAATGCGGACGTTTTCGCTGCATACGCACCATACCCCGTCCTCACACGCGAGAACGCCGGAGAGGAGGTTCGCCTTGCCGAGAAAGTCGGACGCGAACACGGACGCCGGCTGGCTATAGATCGTGAAGGGGTCGCCCTGCTGCTCGATCTGGCCGTCGTGGAGGAGGATGATCTGGTCGGACATCGTGAGCGCTTCCTCCTGATCGTGCGTAACGAACACGGTCGTCGTGCCGATCTGCCGCTGGAGATTGCGGATCTCATACTGCATCTCGGCGCGCACCTTGCGGTCGAGCGCGGAGAGCGGCTCGTCCAGCAGGAGGATGTTCGGCTTGGTGACAAGCGCGCGGGCCAGTGCCACGCGCTGCTGCTCGCCGCCGGAGAGCTGCGTCACGCGGCGGGAGTTATAGCCGCCGAGCTTCACAAGCTCGAGCGCCTCGTTGACGCGCTCGTCGATCTCCGGCTGGGGGACTTTGTGCATCTTGAGGCCGTAGCCCACGTTTTTCGCCACGTTCATGGAGGGGAACAGCGCGTAGTTCTGGAACACAAGACCGATGTTGCGCTTTTCCGGGCGCACCTTCGTCACGTCCGCGCCGTCTACGAGCACCTCGCCCTCGTCCGCGGTCTCCAGACCGCAGATGATGCGGAGGATCGTTGTCTTGCCGCAGCCGGAGGGGCCGAGCAGCGAGAGAAAGTCCCCGCTTTTTACATCGAAGCTGACGCCCTTGAGAACGACATGGTCGCCGAAGCTCTTTTTCAATCCTTTTACCGAAAGATCCGCCATCGGTTATTCTCCTTTCTTCTTCGCGCCGCCGGACATGCCGAACAGGCTGCCCGCGGAAAAGCCCAGCCGCGAGAACGCGATCACAACGATGACCGCGATCAGAACGATGATCGCCGAAAGTGCGTTCAGATCGGCCTGATACTCGCTGCGGATGCGGGTGAACACGAGCGTCGGCAGCGTATTCCTGCCGACAGGGATGAGGTAATACTGCAGCACGAAGTTGTTGAAACACATGATCATTGCCATAATGCCGCCGGCCAGAATGCCCGGCGTGATGGCAGGAAGCGTGATATCAAAAAACACGCGCAGCGGGCTTGCCCCGAGAAGTCGGGCCGCCGCCTCCGGCGAGCGGTCCATATCCTGAAACCGGCCGTTGACGAGCAGCACAACGTACGGCAGCACAACGATCAGGTTGCCGAGGAACATGGTGCCCATGCCGCGCCCCGAGCCGAGAAATGAGAACATCAGCAGCAGGGAGATCGACGTTACAAGCCACGGGATGATGATCGGCAGCTGGAGCACGAAGTTGAACCGCGCCGCCCACTTGGGGGCGTAGTACTGCAGGCCGTAGGAGCAGAGCGTGCCGATCACGACGGCGGCCAGCGTGACAAGGAAGGAAAACTTCAGACTGAGGATACAGGCCGGAAGAAGGTTGCTCGTCGTGAAGAGCGTTTTGTACCACTGGGTCGTAAATACGTACGGGAACATGCCGTACGGCGTTTTGTTGAACGACATGCCGATGATGGCGATGATCGGGATATACATGAACGCGAGCACGATGCACAGACATGCCATCATCGTGCGGCGAAAGGCCTTGCTCGTCATGCGATATCACCTCCGATCGCTTTCTGCGCGCGGTTGGCGGCAATCCGGGTAACGGCCATGATGACGCTCAGAATAATGAGCAGCACGCAGGAAAGTGCCGCGCCGTAGCCCATGTTCAGAGAACCGGAGTACTGCGTATCGATCATGCTGCCGACCATGGAGCCGCCCGCTCCGCCGACAAGTCCCGGCTCGACAAAGCTGCCGGCCACCGGAACAAACACGAGCAGTATGCCGGAGAGAAGCCCCGGCACGCTCATGGGAAATACAATGTTCGTAAAGGTTTTCGTCTTGCTCGCGCCGAGGATCAGCGATGCCTGGATGACGTTGTCGTTGATGCCCTCAAGCGAGGAATAGAGACACAGTATCATATACGGAAGATACTCATACGTCAGTATGAGTACCGTGGCCTTGTTCGTATAAAGCCACGTTTTCGCGCCGTGTATGCCGATGGCGTCAAGCGCCGTGAGCAGAAGACCGCCGGTCTGGATAAGATTCATCATCGCGTAGATCAGCAGCAGCTGCGATGTGAAAAACGGCAGAATGACGACCATCATAAGCGTGCTGCGGTGCTGCGGCTTCACGATCTTTGCGATCGCCCACGCCGCGGGGTACGCCGCAACGATGCAGATGAGCGTGACCTCGCCCGCCGTAAGGAGCGATTTTCCCATCAGCCGCCAGAACGTCGCGGAGCCGAACATACGGGTGATGTTGCGCAGCGTCCAGCCCGGCCATGGCTGTCCGGCAAAGATGTTGCGGTTCATAAAGCTGAACACGAGCAGCATCAAAAGCGGCAGGATCGTCAGACACAGCAGGAGGATGACGCTCGGCGTCGTCCACAGCGCGCCCGGACGAAATTCGGTTCTCTTCTTTTTCATTTTCAATTACCGCCCCTCTTTTAAAAAAGAATGCCGCCGAAAGGGGTTCCGGCGGCATTCTGTCGTTGGATGCGTTATGTGCCGGGCGCTTTAGCCGACGAATTCCTGATAAAGGTCGGTCCAGGCGTCCTTCAGTTCGGGATCAGCGATGTAAGGCAGGAGCTTGATGCAGGTGGGCATCGGGTCGAGCTCGAGGGTGATCTTCTGCTCCGGCGTCAGATTATCGATGGCCTTGGCGTTGACCGGCGTATAGGTGTAGTACTCGCCGGGGTACTTGTCGCTGATGCCGGTAGCCATAGCGGTCTGCTGCTCTTCGCTTTCGATCCAGTTGATCCACTCGCACGCGAGATCGTACTCATCGGTGCCTTCCACGATGGCCCAATAGTCAACGTAGCCGACCGTGCCCTCGGTGGGGTGGACGAGCTTGATGTTGGTGCTGGGATCGTTGATGAGCTGGCTGTAGGGGCCGGACCAGATCTCGCCCGCCCAGAAGTCGCCCGCGAGCCAGGGGATGGTCTGCTCGTCGTTGGAAGCCCAGAAGCCGAGGAGCTGTCCCTTGAGCTCCTTGAGCGCGGCGCGGACCTTCTCGATATCAACGTTCTCGATATCGTCGGAATCCTCGCCCGCCAGCAGGCAGCCGATGACCCAGTCGTCGCCGTCGCCGTCGAGGACCATGACATGACCCTTCAGCGCGGGATTGAGAAGATCGGACCAGTGCTCGAGCTCAAAATCGACCTTGTCGGGGTTGTAGGCGAGAGAAGAGGTGCCGTTGCACCAGGGGAACGCGAAGAGGTTGCCCGCGTCATCCACGGCGTAGGGGCTGAGGTCCTTGTAAACATCGGCCACTTCGGCGTAGTTGGGGATCTTCGCCGGATCGACGTTGGCAAGCAGGCCTTCGTCGTGGAACCACTGGGTGTAGTTGTTGGAGAGAACGACCGCGTCGATCGTCTTGTTGCCGCCGGTCATGAGGGTGGTCATCAGTTCGTCGTAGGAGTTGAAGTAGACGTGCTCGACCTGCGCGCCCGTCATGTCCTCAAAGGCCTTCTCGCAGTAATCTTCGTCGGAGTTGTAGCCCTGCCAGTTGGCAACGTACAGCGTGTGTCCCGCCCAGGGGAGCTCGCCCTCGGTCGGGGTTTCCGTCTCCGCCGGTGTCTCCGGAGCTGCCGGAGTCTCCGGAGTTGCCGGGGTCTCGGCTGCGGCACCGCAGGCGCACAGAGCAAACACCATGACCAAGGCAAGGATGAGTGCCAATGCTTTTTTCATGTTCTTTCCTCCTATTATTGGCTTTTTACGCAGCAGGGACGCTGTTTAGTAAATATCCCCTTTTCCCCGCTGCTTACCGTATCTTAATGATACGTTCTTTCCTCTCGTATGTCAATGCGGTACAATAAACAAAAACCCCCGTCGTTTTTCGTCATTCCGCTCTATCAGCCGCATACTATCCCTCGCTCTTATGGATATTTTATCTGAAGTGCATAGCATACTCAGAACATTGTCCAAGTTTACCGCCGCATTTTTATATGGTTTTTCTGTGAAAAGAGTCTTTCCATTTTTAGCGAAATCATATAGAATAAAGATGTACATAAACACCGTTTTACTAAACAACCATAAGGAGGCACTACGGATGAAAATGCGCGAAATCGCCGACGCTGCCGGCGTATCGCTGACGGCGGTCTCCCTCGTTCTCAACGGAAAGCCCGGCATCGGCGATGAGAAGCGGGCGCTCGTCACCCGGCTTCTGCAGGAAAACGGCTACCAGATCCGTCCGGAGGACGCACCCCAACGCATCCACGCCCACAGCAATCTATGCTTTCTCAAATACAGCAAGCACTCCTATCTTGTCAACGGCAACCCCGGCTTCGTCACGCAGATCATGGACGCCGCCGGAGAGGAATGCCGCCGCCACGGCTACAATCTTCTTGTGAACGCCTTCAGTGACTTTTCCGCCATAAACCGCGCCGAGCTGATCGACACCGCCACCACCGGCGGCGTGATCCTGCTCGGCACGGAGATCGAGCGCGAGGATCTCTCATACTTTGACGGGCTGCAGAAGCCGTTCGTTATCGTGGACAACGCGCTCGAACGTCTGCCGTTTTCGACTGTGACGATGGACAATGCCGGCGCCGTATTTGAGGCGGTGGAGTATCTCCGTTCGCTCGGCCACCGGAAGATCGGCTTTCTTTATAATTCCATACCTTCGAGCAACGACAACGCCCGGCGCGACGCCTTTGAAGCGGCGATGCACCAGCCCGGGCTTTCGTACTCGGACGATCTCATCTGCCGCGTGTTCCCCACGATGGACGGCGCGCGCAAATCGTTCGGCGAAGCGCTCGACCGCGGTATCGCGCTGCCGACCGCTTTTCTTGCCAACAACGACAGCATTGCGCTCGGCGCCATGCGCGCCATGCAGGAGCGCGGCATCCGTGTGCCGCAGGATATCTCCATGATCGGCTTTGACGGGCTGCCGTTCTCCGCGATGAGCGAGCCAACGCTCACGACCGTGGACGTGCCCTGCGCCGACATCGGGCGCTGGGCTGTCAACATCATACACCAGCAGATGCGCGGGCGCATCCGCACGACCTGCAGCATCCACGTCAGCACACAGCTGCACATCCGCAAAAGCACCGCCGCGCCGCGCTCGTCCGGCGAGGTATGGGGAAAGGAATGATCGAACATGCTTGGAAACCATCTGCTCGGCCTTTACGAAAAGGCGCTCCCGCCGGAGCTTACCTGGGAGGAGCGTCTGCGCGCGGTAACGGAGCTCGGCTTTGACTATCTGGAGATCTCCATCGACGAGAAGGACGAGCGTCTTGCCCGGCTCGACTGGACGCAGACCGAGCGCGGCGTGCTCCACCGCGCCATGCGCGAAACGGGCGTGCCCATCCAGTCAATGTGTCTGAGCGGCCACCGCCGCTTCCCCTACGGCAGCGCCGATCCCGCCGTGCGCGCACGCGCGCATGAGATCACGGAAAAGGCCGTGCTGTTCGCGCGGGAGTTCGGCATCCGCGTCATCCAGCTCGCCGGGTACGACGTGTACTATGAGCCCTCCACGCCGGAAAGCCTGCGGCTTTTTGAAGAGGGGCTGCGCAGCGCGTGCGAGATCGCCGAAAAGTATCAGGTCATGCTCGCCATGGAGATCATGGATACGCCGCTCATGAGCAGCATCTCCCGCTACTTAAAATACAAGGCCGTCCTCCCCTCGCCGTGGTTCACGGTCTACCCTGATGTCGGCAACCTCTCCGCCTGGGGCAACGACACCGCCGCGGAGATATCACTCGGACGGAACGGCATGGTCGGCGTCCATCTCAAGGATACGCTCGCCGTGACGGAGGATTTCCCGGGCAAGTTCAAATGCGTCCCCTTCGGCAGCGGGTGCGTGGATTTCCCCGCGTGTCTCGGCCAGCTCGAGCGCGAGGGCTACCGCGGGCCGTACATGATCGAAATGTGGTATGAGCCCGGCCAGGACTGGCGCGCCGAGATCACGAACGCGCGGAAGTTTATGGAAGAGAAGTTTGCCGCCGCGATGAAATAAGAAAACATAGAGAGCGCCCGATGGATCAAAAATCCATCGGGCGCTTTTCCTATATCAATATTGCAGAAGCAGGGCATGCCGCGTCTCGCGGCAGGTTTCCAGCGCGGAGGTGAGGACGGCGCGGTCAAACTTTGTGCGCGCGGCGCGGCGCTCGCTCTCCGGAAGCTGCGCCATATCCCGGCTGTGGGCGGCAAGGACCACCGCGGCATGCGCTTCCCACTCGCGCTTCGCTTTCCCCGTGATCTCCATATGTCTGGCAAAGCGCCGCTGCGTCAGAATGCACAGCTCCTTAAACTCCCAGAAGAGCGAAGTATTCTCCCCTTCTCCGGGCAGGAATGCCTCGCAGAAGGCGGGCAGACCGTCAATATCGACATAGAGCGGCATATAAAAGCTCATGCGCGGCGTGGCGATCGCCGTCCAGAGGACGCTGCCGGTCTCCGGCGCATAGTCCGCCACAATGCTCGAGAGCGTGCCGCGGCGGCAGAGCGCGTAGTCCGGCGTCACATCCGCGAACGGGTCGCCGGAGGGGAGCTTTGTGAGATCGTATTTCGTTCCGTCGTACACGTCGCTGAGGACGTCCATGAGCGTCCGGCGCGTGATGGGTTTCGCCGGTCGGACGCTGTAGAGCGTTTCGTTCTCGTCCTGCGGCCGGCCGGAGAGAAGCTCCATGGCGCGCCAGCGGCGGCGCATGTTCATAGAGTCGAGCTCCGGGCCCCACTCGTTGGGGCTTTTGTCCGCGCCGTAGGCGCAGGCAAAGTCGAAATGACGCTCGTCGCCGTCCCACCAGCCCTGCGCGCGGGCATAGTCCGCAAGCCCCTCGGAGGCAAGGACGTTCGCCGTGTCGGTCAGATCAGCGTCGTGCGTGCCGAAGGCGTTCGCGCGCACCGACACCTCGTCGTCCGGCACACGCACCGCGACCCAGCGGCCGCCCGGCGTGATCTCCAGCACCCAGCCCTCGGACGGGTCGGCGATGGAAAACGTCGCCCCGCTCTGGCAGGTATCGAGCCCCGACGGGCGCAGGCCGTAACGCGCGACGAGCTCGCCGATGAGCTCCACGGCGCCGCGGGCCGTCTCCGCGCGGCGGAGGATCAGAAGCGGGATATCGTCCGGCTCGAGCACCATGCCATCCCATGGGATCGCTTTGAACGCCATCACGCCCGTGCCGGCAACGGACACGTTCCGGTCGTTCGTGCCGCCGGCCCACGCGCGGTCGAGCGTGCCGATCTCGTATTTGCAGGCGGTATAAAGATAGCCGCAGGTCTCGCCGATCTCGGGGATCGTATGGCCGCCGACGAGCGTATATACGGCGTCCGGCGCATGCTTCTGCCGCGGAACGTGCGTGAGAAGGGCGGGCGTATCGTCCCAGTCGTCGTTGGCGGCGAGCAGCGCATAGCCGCTGCGCGAGGCGCGGCGGCCGGCGATAAGGCAGGTACACATAGGCTCTGTTCCTCCGGTCGTTTGTCGGGATTTCCGTGTCTTTTTTTATAAAGTATATTCTGGCGGCAGGGCAAAGTCAAGCCGCGGGGATGTTCCCTGCATTTCAGCCGGAAGGGGGCGAAAAATAGCTTGCTTTTTGGCTGTGGCTGTGGTAACATATTTAAGCGCAAAAAAGTTTTCTTTTAGAATAGAAAGGATTGAATCTCGTGAACGGTCTTGTTCTTGCTTTCACCATCATCCAGCTCCTCGCCGGTATCTTCCTGATCGTCGTCGTGCTGCTCCAGTCCGGAAAAAGCTCCGGTCTGTCCGGCGCTGTCGCCGGCGGCGCGGAGACCTTCTTCTCCAAGGGTAAGGCGAAAACGCTTGACGGTACTCTGGCGAAGATGACCAAGTGGGTCGCGCTCGCGTTCGTCGTTCTCACGCTGGTGCTGAATCTGCTGCACTGATCCCCGACTTTCCAAAAGCCTCGGAAGCACCGCTTCCGAGGCTTTTTCATTTCATACGAACCAAACCGCCGCTCCATGCGTCCTATGGTCGTATATTTCTATTATTGAACACCGAGGTGCACTTCTATGAAATTTTCCAAAACGATCGCGCTTCTGCTCTCCTGCACGCTTCTGCTGCTGACCGCGGGCTGCGGCGCGTCCCCCCAACCCGCCCCCTCGGCCGCGCCGGAGGTGACTTCTCCCCCTGCCGTTACCGCAACGCCAGAGCCGACGGCCACGCCCGAACCCACGCCGACCGCGACGCCCGAGCCGATGTTCACGAACCCTCTGACCGGTGAGCAGACGTACACCGACTACAGCCAGACGCGCCCCGTCGCCATCATGGTGGAGAACAACCACTGGGACGACGGCACGCTCATCTCGCAGGGCGGTCTTTCGCAGGCGGACATCGTCTACGAGATGCAGGTGGAGTCCATCACGCGCAACATGTTCCTCTTCATGGATACGGACGGGCTGAACAACGTCTTCCCCATCCGCAGCGCGCGCAGCTATTTTGTGAGCGCCGCGCTCAGCTATGACGCCATTTTCGCCCACTGCGGCAAGAGCGGCGAGGGTCTGGAATTTGCCGACACGATGCTCGTAAACTACACCGACGCCGACGATATCGAGGTCCACGAGGGCAGCTGCGGCTTCCGGCAGTACGACGCGCCGTACTTCGGCGCCGTGCACAGCATGACAACGACCGGCGAGCGCCTGCAGGATCTTTTTGCGCAGTACGGCACCCGCACCACGCACCGTACCGACGGCTACGACTACGGTCTGCACTTCACCGAAGATGCCGCGCCGGTGAACGGTGAGACAGCGGGCAGCATCCATATTGTGTTCCCGACAAACAAGATCACCGACTTTTCCTACGACGCCGAAAAGGGCGGCTACACGAGCACGCAGTGGAACAGCGCCTACACGGACGGAAATACCGGCGAGAGCGTCGTATTTGAAAACGTCCTCGTCCTCTACTCCCCCACCTCGACCGGCATCGACGAGAAGAACCACTCTGCCATTTACACCTACGACTATCAGGACGCCGGTTACTTCTTCAACGGCGGCTATGCCGAGCCGATCACCTGGAGCCGCGGCAGCGTGAACGAGCCGTTCCGCTACTATACCTCCGACGGCAGCGAGCTGCAGCTCGGCGTCGGCAAAACGTATATCGCGTTCGTCTCCGAGTATTACGGCGGGGCGAGCTATTCGTGACCGGCGTGCATTGACACAAACGGACGGATATAGTATATTTTTAATATTCGACCCCAAATTTTTACTACTATGATACTATGAGGTGACACCATGAAGCGCAAGTTTCTGACCGTACTTTCTCTGCTTCTCGTATGCGCGCTCGTTTTCGGCGCGTGCGCCAACCGTCCGGACGTACCGGCCGAGCCGGAAGCGACCGCGACGCCCGAGCCGACGCCCGACGTCACGGCGGAGCCCACGACCGAGCCGACCGCCACGCCCGAACCGACGCCCGAACCGACTGCAACGCCCGAGCCGACGCCCGACGCGCCGCTCGTCAACCCCCTGACCGGCGAGACCGCGACCAAGGACTACAGCAAGACACGCCCCGTGGCGATCATGGTGGAGAACAACCACTGGGATGCGCCCATCACGCCCATTCAGCAGGGCAGCATCAGCAAGGCCGCCATCGTTTACGAAGCGCAGGTCGAGCAGATCACCCGCAACATGTTCATTTTCATGGACCTGGACGATGTGGACAACATCACCCCGATCCGCAGCTGCCGCTCCTACTTTGTCAGCACCGCGCTTTCCTATGATGCGATTTTTGCCCACTGCGGCTTCAGCGCCGACGGTCTCGAATACTCCGCGCCGATGCTCGCGAATCTTGTGGACAACGACGATATCAACGTCAACGAGGATAACGGCACGGGCTTCCGCTTCACGGAGTACCCGTACTCCGGCGGCGTACACAGCATGACGACCACCGGCGAGCGCCTGCAGAAGTTCATTTCGGAAAACGGCACCCGCACCGAGCACAACACCGATTCCTATGACTACGGCCTGCGCTTCACCGAGAACGCCGCCCCGACGGGCGGAAGCGTTGCCAACAACGTCCGCATCGTGTTCCCCGGCACGAAGATCACGAGCTTTGAGTACAGCGCCGACAAAAACGGCTACACCGGCTTCAACTGGAACGCCGCCATCGCCGACGCCAACACAAGCGAATCCGCCGTGTTCCAGAACCTGCTCGTTCTCGCCACCTATACGCAGATCGGCATCGACGATCATTACCACACCGCGATGAACACCTACGAGTGCGAAGGCACGGGTCTCTTCTTCAACGGCGGCTACTGCGAGCCCATCACCTGGAAGCGCGGCGCCGTTAACGAGCCGTTCCATTACTACACCGCCGACGGCACCGAGCTCGAGCTCGGCATCGGCCACACCTACATCGCGTTCGTATCCAGCTCCTACGGCGGAGCCACCTATAACTGACTTTCCGCAAACATCAAAAGCCCTCCGGCAGCCGCCGGAGGGCTTTTCGTTTCTCAGGGGCGAAGCAGAGCTGCGCCGTTGTGCGGAAAAAGGGGTATCGTATTCAGATACGCGCGACGCCGGTTCTTCTTGCGGCTTCGGCCACGGCCTTGGCCACTGCCGGGCCGACGCGCTTGTCGAACGCCTGCGGGATGATGTAGTCCGCGGAGAGCTCGTCCTCGGAAATGAGCCCGGCGAGCGCGTGTGCCGCCGCTACCTTCATTTCCTCATTGATGTCGCTCGCGCGCACATCGAAAGCGCCGCGGAAAATACCGGGGAAAGCGAGCACGTTGTTGATCTGGTTCGGGTAATCGCTGCGGCCCGTCGATACGACCGCCGCGCCCGCCGCCTTCGCCTCGTCCGGGAAGATCTCCGGCGTCGGGTTCGCACAGGCGAAGATGATCGGGTCGCGGTTCATCGTTTTCACCATCTCCCCCGTGAGCATGCCGGGAGCCGACACACCGATAAACACGTCCGCCCCGACAATGACATCCGCGAGCTTGCCGTGAAGATGGCGCGGATCCGTCACGTGGGACATTTCTTCCTTGATCCAGTTGAGCCCTTCGCGCCCCTCATAAATCGCGCCCTTACGGTCGCAGAGCGTCACATCCGGGAAGCCAGCCGAGAGCAGCAGCTTCGTGATCGCCGTCGCCGCAGCGCCCGCGCCGTTCACGACGACGCGCACGTCCTCTTTCTTCTTCCCTACCACCTTCAGCGCGTTCGTAAGGCCTGCGAGCGTGATGACCGCGGTGCCGTGCTGGTCGTCGTGGAAGATGGGGATGTCGCATTTTTCCTTGAGCTTGCGCTCGATCTCAAAGCAGCGGGGCGCGGCGATATCCTCGAGATTGATGCCGCCGAACGAGCCGGAGATGTTGTACACCGTCTGCACGAACTCGTCCACATCCTTTGTCTTCACGCACAGCGGGAACGCGTCCACATCGCCGAACGACTTGAAGAGCACGCACTTGCCCTCCATGACCGGCATACCGGCCTCGGGCCCGATGTCGCCGAGACCGAGCACTGCGCTGCCGTCCGTGATGACGGCGCAGAGATTCCACCGGCGCGTCAGCTCGTAGCTTTTCTCAATATCCTTCTGAATTTCCAGACATGGCTGCGCCACGCCGGGCGTGTACGCGAGCGAAAGATCGTCCTTCGTTCCGACCGGCACGGTCGTCTTTACTTCGATCTTGCCCTTCCATTCGCCGTGCAGACGCAGCGATTCCTTTGCGTAGTCCATAATGATCTCCTCTAAAAAGGGCGCGCATTGCTGCCAATACGCGCCTTGTCTTTTTCTCTTACTTCGTGCCGAAAATACGGTCGCCGGCGTCGCCGAGACCGGGGACGATGTAGCCGTGATCGTTCAGGATCGGGTCCATGGCGGCGACGTAAACGTCGACGTCCGGATGATCCTTCTGCATCTTCTCCCACGCCGGAGGCGCACCGATGATGCACATGAGCTTGATGTGACGGCAGCCGTGCTGCTTGAGGAACGTGCAGGCCGCAGAAGCGCTGCCGCCGGTGGCGAACATCGGATCCACCACGATCACGTCGCGCTCGGAGACATCGGGCGGGAGCTTGCAGTAATATTCGACCGGTTCGAGAGTCTCCGGGTCACGGTACAGGCCGATGTGACCGACCTTGCAGGACGGGATCATTGCAACCATGCCGTCGACCATGCCGAGACCGGCGCGGAGGATGGGGACGATGGCAAGCTTCTTGCCCGCAAGACGCTTCACCGTTGCCTTGGCAACAGGCGTTTCGATCTCAACCTCTTCCAGAGGAAGGTCGCGGGTCGCCTCATAGCACATCAGCATGGCGATCTCGCCGACAAGCTCGCGGAATTCCTTCACGCTCGTGTTCTTGTCACGCAGGATCGACAGCTTGTGCTGGATCAGCGGGTGGTCGAATACATGCAGCTCACTCATTTTTCTTGCTCCTTTGTAGTGTAGTTAGCTTTTATTTTCTCAGGCTTCGTTCATGCGGCTCTGCCGCTCGCGTTCTGCCTGGGAAAGACGAAGATAAACCGGCAGCAGGTCTTCCGCTCCGGTCGGGGTTTTGCTCTGCGCCGCGAGACACACGCCGAACGCTGTCTGCCAGCGAAGCTCCTCGGGGGCCACGGTGCAGAAAACGCCACGTTCCTTCAGCGCCTTTTCGCAGATCGCCCAGCCGTCGCCAAGGACCCAGACGCTCTTTCCGCTGCCGAAGAGCTCTCCGGCAAGCGCGTCGGCGGCGATGGCGCGATCCTCCGTCAGGCGGACAAGAGCGCCGTTTTGCACGGTGAAGAGCGCGTTATAAAGCTGGCTGCGCCGCGCGTCCATGGCGGGGCAGACGATCGTCCCCTCCGGCACGAAGCGGGCGCTCTGCGCCATGGCTTCCAGCGTGGACACGCCGACCGCCGGGATGTCCAGCCCCCAGCAGAGGCCCTTGGCGGTGGATATGCCGATGCGGATACCGGTGAACGAGCCCGGCCCCTGCGCCACGGCGACCATGTCAATGGCGTCTTTCGGCGTTTCGGTGTTGGAGAGCATATTCTCGATCATCGGCAGGAGCGTCCGGCTGTGGGTAAGGCCCGTGCGCTCATAGCTCTGCGCAAGCAGCTCCCCGTCGCGGCAGAGCGCGGCGGAGCAGGCTTTCGCGGAGGTTTCGATTCCCAGTATCAGCAAAGGCTCGCCCCCTCGATCGTGATCTTTCGTGCGTTGTCGGAGCATTTCTCAATGCTCACGCGGATCTCCGAGCCGTCGAATGCCTCGGGGACATTCTCGCTCCACTCCACGGCGCACACGCCGCCGCGGTCCAGGTAATCCTCCCAGCCGATGTCGAAAAGCTCGTCCGCGCTGCCGAGCCGGTACATATCAAAGTGGAACAGGTCCCGCTTTCCGTAAAGCTCGTTCACAATGGTGAACGTCGGGCTCGTAACAGCCCCGTCTACCTCCAGACCGCGCGCAAGACCGCGCACGAACGCGGTTTTCCCCGCGCCCAGCTCGCCGTACATTGCGATCACAACGCCGTGCTCCGGCAGCGAGCGCGCGAGCTTTTCGCCGAGCGCTTCGGTCTCGGCTTCGGAGTGGCTGATAAATTCCATAATCCGTCTGCCTCTGTCTCAAAAAACTCAAACTTCTCTAACTTGGCATTATACACCGAGCATTTGCCGGAGTAAAGACCTTTTCCTGCCTGTTGCAGAAAAAAGAATGTTGTGATAGAATAGAGTGAAATTATATGTATAAGGGGAGGTGCCGCCGTGCTGGAAAGACTCAAAAAACTCCGCATTGCGCCGATCATCCAATATATATGGAGCCGTACCTCGGACTTCTTCAAAAAGGGCGATATGTTCCTGCTCGTCATGTGCTGCATATGCACATGCTTCGGCATCACGCTCGTCGGCAGCGCCACGAAGTCGTATCCGTCGCACACGTTCGTGCCGATCCAGGTCTTCGCGTTTATCCTCGGTCTTTTCCTCTACTATGTTCTGACCGTTCTCGACGTGAGCATCATTGCAAGCCGCTGGAAGCTCCTGATCGGCTTTGAGACGTTCCTCCTTCTGCTGCTCATCCCGTTCGGCGTTTCGGGCGATACCGGCAACTCTGGCTGGCTGCGCTTTTTCGGCATCGGCATTCAGCCTTCGGAGATCGTCAAGGTCGTGTTTATCGTACTGATGGCCAAGCAGATATCCTATCTGAAGGAATATAAGAACCTCAACTCGGTGCTCTCCATTCTCCAGCTTGTCGTCCATTTCGGCTACACATTCGTACTGCTGATGGTCACCACCAAGGACCTCGGCTCGGCGATCGTGTTCGGCGCCATTTTCGCCGTTATGCTGATCGTGGCGGGCGTCAGGCTCTACTGGTTCCTCATCGGCGGCGCGGCGATCGCGCTTGCGATCCCGTTCCTCTGGAACAACTTCCTCGATGAGTACCAGCGCCTGCGCATTCTCGCGCCGTACGATCCCAGCATCGACCCCGACGGCTGGGGCATCACATGGCAGACGACCCGAAGCAAGTATGCCCTCATGGGCGGACAGGCCACCGGTCTCGGACTCGGCCACGGCGCACAGACGCAGTCCGGCGCGCTGACCGGCAAGCACACCGACTTCATTTTCGCCGTTGCGGGTGAAGAGCTCGGCATGGTCGCGTGCGTGCTCATCATGCTTCTGCTCTCCGTTGTCATCATCCGCTGCATGATGGTGGGGCTGCGCTCGAACAACACGATGAGTATGCTCGTGTGCGTCGGCGTGGCGGCGAGCCTCTTCTTCCAGATGCTCGTCAACACCGGCATGTGCATCGGCATCACGCCCGTTATCGGCATCACGCTCCCATTTTTCAGTTACGGCGGTTCATCGCTCATGTCCACATTCGGCGCAGTCGGCCTTGTATCCGGCGCGAAATACCGACCAACGCCGCTCCAATTCCACCGATATTAAAAAGTTCATATTAGATCATAGGGGGACAGGAACCATGGCACACAGACCAAACATTCTTGCGCTCGCATCCAAGATCAGTCTCGAAAGTCTGACGTACACCGGCATTACCTACGGCGATCCCGAGTACAGAATCCTTGATCCCATCGTCGATGACGACATGTGTTCCGTTATGATGCGCATGCGTCTCGAAACCGACTTCTCCGCGGAGGATCTCGCCAAAAAGACGAGAAAGAGCCTCGATTTCGTGCAGACGCAGTGCGACAAACTCGTTAAAGCGGGCGTCATCCGCACGCGCGTCCGCAGCGGCGTTCTCTGCTACTATTACCCGATCTGGGTACCCGGCATCATGGAGGGCATTCTCTCCAACCGCGAGCAGTGCGACGCGCACCCCGAGCTCGGCGCGTGTTTTGAGGAGTATACCCGCATCCGCGTCGGCATGCTCGCCCCGGTGCTCGGCAACGGCGTGAATTTCATGCGCGTTATGCCCGTTATGAGCGCCATCGAAAACGACACGCACAAAGCCTCCTATGACGAGATCTCCACGCTGATCGAAAAGGCGTGGGCAATCTCCGTCGGCCCCTGCTCCTGCCGAAGATCGCGCCGTCTGATGGGCGAAGGCTGCGGTCATCTGGAAGAGGATATGTGCCTCTATCTCAACGACAACGCCATCAGCTTCTCCAAGAACGGCGAGCACCGCCTCATCACCAAGGAAGAAGCGTACGAGATCCTCCGGCGCGCCGAGGACAACGGCCTTGTCCACGAGGTGAACCAGTCCCTCGGCTTTGACGACGTCACCGCCATCTGCAACTGCTGCGGCTGCTCGTGCTACGCGCTGCGCATCGCCGAGCTGTTCCGTTCGCCGAACGGCGTCAGCTCCAACTTCATTGCCAGAGTGGACAAGGACAAATGCGTCGCCTGCGGCCAGTGCGTGGAAAACTGCCAGACGAACGCCGTTCGTCTCGGCCAGAAGCACTGTCTCACCGATTCGCACATCTCCGACGCCTATGCATCCGACAAAGAGATCCCCTGGGATAAGAAAAGCTACAACATCGATTACCGCACCACCCGTACCGACACCATGCCCTCCGGCACCGCGCCGTGTAAGGCGGAGTGTCCGGCGCATGTTCCGGTGCAGGGCTACATAAAGCTCGCCGCGCAGGGCCGGTATACAGAGGCTCTCGAGCTCATCAAGAAAGAGAACCCCTTCCCCGCCGTCTGCGGCCGCATCTGCAACAAGGCATGCGAGGACGCCTGCACCCGCGGCAGCGTCGATGCGCCCATCGCCATCGACGATATCAAAAAATTCATTGCCGGAAAGGATCTGGAGGCGGAGCACCGCTTTGTTCCCAAAATGGTCAACCAGACCGGCAAGCCCTACGAGGAAAAGATCGCCGTCATCGGCTCCGGCCCCGCGGGACTTACCTGCGCCTACTATCTTGCGCTCAAGGGATATCCCGTGACCGTTTTCGAGAAGGAAAAGGAGCTCGGCGGCATGCTCACGCTCGGCATTCCCTCCTTCCGGCTGGAAAAGGACGTCATCCGTGCCGAGATCGATATCCTCCGTGATCTTGGCGTACAGTTCAAAACCGGCGTTGCCGTCGGCACGGACATCACGCTCGATGCGCTGCGTGCCGATGGCTATAAAGCGTTCTATCTCGCCGTCGGCGCGTCCCGCGGCGCGAAGCTCCGCTGCCCCGGCGAAGAGCTGCCGGGCGTTATGACCGGCATCGATTTCCTGCGCGCGGTCAATCTCGGCGAAGCGCCCGCGATCGGAACGTCTGTTGCCGTCATCGGCGGCGGCAATGTTGCGATCGATGTGGCCCGTGCCGCCGTCCGGCTCGGCGCCGAAGTCACCGTCGTTTACCGGCGTGACCGCGATTCCATGCCCGCCGCGGACGACGAGATCGCCGAGGCCGCCGAAGAAGGCGTTTCCTTCCGCTTCCTCGCTTCTCCCGCGGAAATCCTCGGCGACGGCAGAGCGGAAACGCTCAAGATCGATCTCATGGAGCTGCGGGGCGGAAAGCCCGCCGGCACCGGCGTTTATGAAACGATGAATGTTTCCGCCGTCATCTCCGCCGTCGGGCAGGAGATCGAGCTGAACGGCATTTCCGTGGACACCGGCACAAAGGGTACCGTCACCGTGTCTCTGCCGAGCTTCCAGACGAGCGAGGCCGATGTATTCGCCGGCGGCGATGTTGTCACCGGCCCGAAGTTTGCCATTGACGCGATCGCCGCGGGAAAGGAAGGCGCGATCTCCATCCACCGGTACGTCCATCCCGGCCAGTCGCAGGTCATCGGCCGTGACCATCGTGATTATAAGGCAATGAATCCCGCCACCGCAGGCGTTGCCATCGACGGCTTTGATACGGCGCCCCGGCAGAAGGCCTCCGGCGGCTCCGCGAAGGACGCGGAGAAAACGTTCCGCGATCTCCGCGGAACACTCACCGAAGAGCAGCTGAAAACCGAGACGCGCCGCTGTCTGGACTGCGGCACGGCAGTTGTAGACGAAAGTCTCTGCGTCGGCTGCGGCATCTGCACCACCAAGTGCAAGTTTGACGCGATCCGTCTGGAGAAGGTCACCGACTATGCCGGCACACCGTACTTCAAGGCGCTGCTCGGCGCGGCGGGAAACGCTCCGGCGGCGCTTGCCAAGCTCGTTGTGAAAAAGGTCGCAAGACCGTGAGGGCGCGACGGCATGCATGAGATAGGCGTCGTCCGCTCCATGGTGAAGACCGTAACCGCCTTTGCCGAAGCGAATCAGATCACGGATATCGCCGAGATCGTCGTGGATGTCGGCGAGCTGTCGCTCGTCATCCCGAAGTATGTTGAGGATATTTACCCCCATGTCGTGGAGGATACGTTTCTGAAGAACACGAAGCTCATTTTGAACATCGTCCCCGGCATGGCGGAGTGTGACGAGTGCAACGAGGTGTTCAACGTCGTTGAGCATAAGGGCTACTGCCCGCACTGCGGCAGCTTTGAGAAAACCATCCTCACCGGCAGGGACTTCCTCATCCGCGAGATCCATATTCCTGAGTAACACATAACATAAGACTAACATGAGACCCGACATCGTTTCCGATGTCGGGTCTTATATTATGCGCTTATTTCTGTTTTGCGTGGCGGCGCGCGAAGTACCATTGGAGGACGTAGTGCGGGATGGCCGCGATGTGGATCGCCGCCGCGGGCCAGACCGGCAGGATATACCGCGCCTCATAAATGCCCGCGGAGGTGATGACCACGAGCAGTGCGGAGAGGACAAGCTCCGCGAGAACAAGCGAGCGCGTTTCCCCGCGCGGCGTCCGGCGCAGCATCCACAGCGCGCCGAGGAGCGCCGCCGTCATCATGCCGTGGGTGAAGTAGAAGAACATCGTCCACGCGCGTTTGAGCGTCACCGAGACGACATGCCCCGTGTTGTGCAGAACGAATTGCCTTGTCAGCGCATAAAACGCGCGGTTCTTTTCCGAGAGTGAGAGCGCGCCGTTCCCATAAATTTCCAGCAGCTCCGGCACGGTGTCGTCCGCTGTGAAATTGAGCTGGCTCGTCCAGATCGTGCTGTTGGGGTTGAGCGCGAAGCAGACGGCGTCCGCGGCGTAGTTGCTGATGGGGATGATCTCTCCGGTCTCGCGGTAGTTCACCGCCGTGTTGAACGCAAAGATCAGCAGCGGTACGACCACGACCGCGACAGGGAGCGCGCGGGAAAGCCGCTCTTTTACGCACATCCACAGCGTGTACAGCACGACCGCAGCATAGATCGGCGCCAGCACCGGGCGCGACGCGAACGCGAGAAAGGCGGCGATGTTCATGAGAAGAAGCCGCTTTTTCGGCAGCAGCCCCTCGCGGAACGCAAGCCATTGCAGCCAGCAGAGCATGAAAAGATAAAAGAATTCTACATAGAGATTCGACGGCGGGAGCACGACGCGGAGCAAAATGACCGTATACGCCATGCACGAAAAGCCGCCGCTGCCGAAGAGACGGCGCTCGGTGTCGTATAAAAACACGGACGACGCACCGACGGACAACAGGTTCAGCACCGCAAATCCGACAAGCGGCATCCCGACAGCGCGCAGGAGCGTTATATACAGCGGATAGGCAAACGGGACGACGATCTCCACACCGGCGCGGTCGGTCTGGATGAAGTGGCCGGTGTGCAGGAAATTGTCCGCAATGCTCAAATAGAGGCGCGCGTCCGGATAGAGGGAGGTATATTCAGAGAAAAGGAGCTGGTACAGCATCAAAAGAAGCGGCGGCAGCAGAAACGCGAGACATCGCCTGAAATCAATTCTCCGGCGCAGGCATTGCATAGATGAGCACCTCTCTACCGTATCGAAATCAGAATTCCGGAATGCGGCGGATGAGCAGCGCCGCAGCAAGCCCCGTGAGCACGCCGCCGGCAATACCGGAGACGGCGAGCACCGGCAGATAGCCGAGGAGCTGCTTTGTCTGCAATATGAGCATCGCCATCAGGATCTGTCCGGCGTTGTGCGCAACGCCGCCCGCCACGCTGATGCCCACGGTGGAAAACCGGTCGATCCGGCACAGCAGCGCCATGACCGCAAGGCTCAGCACCGCGCCCGCAAGAGAATAGAGCATCGCGCCGACGCTGCCGAACAGAAGGCTTACAAGCACGACGCGCACAAGCGAGAGGGCCGCCGCCTCCTTCCAACCGAAGCGGAAGAGCGCGAATATAACGGCGATATTTGCCAGACCCATTTTAACGCCGGGAATGCCGACCGACGGCAGCAGCGACTCCACATACGAGAGGATCATCGCCACGGCGGTCAGCATGGCAAGCAGGACAAGCCGTTTCGTCTTTTTCATATCAGCTCACCAGATCAATATCGGCTGAAGCCGCACCCTCGATGCGGATCTCCGTTTTGTTCGGGAGACACACGATCGTATCGCCCTCATACTGCGCGGCTTTCGCCCGGACGCAGATCCCGTCCGGGCAGCTTGCCTCCGTCACGTCGGCAGTGCCGCCGGATATGACGAGAATGTTGTAGCCGCCGTTCGGCGCATGCAGCGTTACGGTCGTATCCTCGGCGAGAGGATATTCTGCCGTCCGTTCGCCGTTTACGTACACAACGGCCAGAGCGCCGTCCTTCCGGCTCAAACGCTGCACAGCAAAGAAGCCGAGCGCGAGCGCGAGCAGCGCCGCAATAAGCAATATATCCGCGCGAAGGCGGTCTTTTTTTGTCCGTTCAGGCTTCATTGGATAAACCCTTTTCATAAAAAATCCGTCCGGCTCTGCCGGACGGATTTTCTCTGGTGAAAATCAGAATCTCTGAATAACGCCCACCGGGCAGTTCTCCGAGCAGGCGACGCAGCCGACACACTTATCGTAGTCGATGCGGGCGAGATTGTCAACCACCTTGATGGCTCCGGTCGGGCAGACCTTCTCGCACTTCATGCAGCCGATGCAGCCCTTCGAGCAGGCGACGCGGGTCTGCGCGCCCTTCTGGGTGTTGCTGCAGCGGACGATGGTCGGATCGATCGCGCGGCGCAGCGCGATGATGTGGTTCGGGCAGGTGCGGGTGCAGATGCCGCAGCCGGTGCAGTTGCCCGGATACACCTTCGCAACGCCGTTCACGACATGGATGGCATCCGACGGGCAGGCGTTCTCACAGTCGCCGTAGCCGAGGCAGCTGTTCGGGCAGGCCCACTCGCCCTGGAAGAGGATGTTCGCCGCCGAGCAGTTGTTGATGCCGGCGTACTCGTACTTGTGCTTGGCCGTTTCACAGTTGCCGTTGCACTTGACGTAAGCGACCATCTCTACAACGTCCTCCGCTTCGACGCCCATAATTTCGGCGATCGCAGCGGCGGCGCCGTCGGCGCCGGGGACGCAGAGGTTGGTTTTCGTCTCTTCGCCTTCGGCGAGCGCCTTGGCGTAGCCGTCGCAGCCGGCGTAGCCGCACGCGCCGCAGTTGGCGCCGGGCAGACATTCACGGATCGCAGGGAACATCTCATTCTCGGGAACGCTCATGTACTTGGAAGCGATAACGAGGATCAGCGCGGCCACCGCGCCGATGATGAGCAGAACAACAATGGCACTTATAACTCCAGACATGTCACTTTCCTCCCTTAACCGAACAGCTTGTCAGCCATGCCGGCAAAGCCCATGAACGTCATGCTGGTGAGAGCCGCCGCTACGAGCGTGATGGGCAGACCTTCAAAGCATTTCGGGGGCTTGGCATGCTCGAGCGCCTTACGGACGCCGCAGAAGAGGATCAGCGCGAGACCGAAGCCGACACCGGCGGAGAAGCCGTTGACGCAGCTGAGCAGGAGGCCGCCGCCCATAGCCGTGTAGCCGTTGCTGACGTTCAGCAGCGTCACAGCGAGCACCGCGCAGTTGGTGGTGATGAGCGGGAGATAAACGCCGAGGGACTTGTACAGGGGCGGAACGTACTTCTTCAGGAAGATCTCGACGAACTGCACGAGCGCGGCGATGACCAGGATGAAGATGATCGTGGAGAGGTACTCCAGACCGTTCGGCACCATGACGTACTGATAGATGAGATGCGTAACGGCGCTCGCGAGCGTCATAACGAAGATAACGGCGCCGCTCATGCCGATGCAGGAATCAAACTTCTTGGAAACGCCCAGGAACGGGCAGATGGCGATGAACTGCACGAGAACGTAGTTCTGCGTGAAGATCATGCCGAACATGATTTTCAGTACTTCTTTGAGCATCAGTTCTTCGCCTCCTTATCTTTCTCGGTGCAGCTGTCCGCGTTTCCGCAGCCGGCGCAGCCGCCGTCACCGCAGCCCATTTCCGGAACGAACTTCTTGCCCTTCTTGGACATGCCGAGCACGAGCATCGCCATGGCAAGGCCGAACATGAAGAATCCGCCCGGCGTCTGGGAGATAATGCGGATGGTGTACTCCTCGGGGATGATCTGATAGCCGAGCAGGCTGCCGGAGCCGAGCAGCTCGCGGACGACGGAGATCGCGGTGAGGACCAGCGTATAGCCGATGCCCATGCCGAGACCGTCAAACAGGCTGTCGAGGACGTTGTTCTTATTGGCGAACATCTCGGCACGGCCGAGAACGATGCAGTTAACGACGATCAGCGGAAGGAAGATGCCGAGCGCGTTATAAAGATCGATGAGATAGGCGTGCACCACCATTTCGACGAGCGTTACGAACGTGGCAACGACGACGATGTAGCACGGGATACGGATCTTGTCGGGGATGATCTTGCGCAGCGCCGAGATAACGACGTTCGAGCCGACGAGCACGAACGTGAGCGCCGCGCCCATGCCGAGACTGCCCTTGACCGTAACGGAGATCGCGAGTACCGAGCAGCAGCCGAGCACCAGAACGAGAACGGGGTTTTCCTTGAAAATACCGTTAACGAGGATCTGCATTCTTTTTTTCATTTTCTCCGCCCTCCCTTACTGGATCGCCGCAATGGCGGCGCAAGCGGCCTGCACGCCATCGCGGACGGCGTTGCTCGTGAAGGTGGCGCCGGTCTTGAGCGTGACGCCGCTCACATCGCCGGAGAGTCCTTCAAACTTTTCGAGCATGGATGCTTCGCCGACCTTGCTGCCGACGCCCTGCGTTTCGGTGGAGACGTTGGCCTTCACGGAGAGGATCTTGCCCTCGGTATCGAAACCGACGGTAACGACGACGGCGCCGCCGTAGCCGGTCTTTTCCGCGGTGACGACATAGCCGGTGCCGTTGTCGCCTTCAAAAATGCCGGTGACACCGTTCGCCTTCAGCTCCTCGCTCACCTCAAGCTCGGTGAACTCGGAAGCCGCGGGAAGGACTTCCTTGCGGGTCTTTTCCGCTTCGATGCGGATGTTTTCTTCGATCACGGGCGCGGTCTTGGCGTTCGTGAAGCCGAGCAGCGCGGAAGCCACAAGGCAGATGACGACCAGAACAACAACGGGACGCGCCATTTCCGTCCAGAACGTATTTTTCTTTTCCATTACGCCTTGACACCTCCCACAGGCTTTGTCCGGCAGCCCTCGTTGATGTAGGGCACCAGCAGGTTCATCAGCAGCACGGCGAAGGAAACGCCCTCTGCGGAGTTGGCAAATACGCGGATCGCGGAGGTGAGGAAACCGCAGCCGAGAGCAAAGATCACGCGGCCCTTCGTCGTGAGCGGGCTGGTGACATAGTCGGTCGCCATGAAGATGGCGCCGAGCATCAGACCGCCGGAGAAGAGGCTCAGGAAAGCGCCGGTCACATCAAAGCCGTTGAAGAGGACGGTGAACACGAACGTGCCCGCAATGAAGCAGACGGGGATCGTGACCTTGATGACGCCGCGGACCACGAGATACACGCCGCCGATGAGAAGCGCCAGAGCGCAGGTCTCGCCGAGGACGCCGCCGTGGTTGCCGAGGAAGAGCGTCATAAAGCTGCTCATGTCGAGACCGCTGGCTGCCAGCGGCGTGGCGCCGGCGAGAAGGTCAACGCCGGGCGCGGTCACCGTGTGCAGGTAATCCGTCATGCTCTCGGTGAAGGAGAGCATCATGGCAAGACGGCCGACGAGCGCGGGGTTCACAAAGTTGCAGCCGAGACCGCCGAAGAGCATCTTGACGATGATGACGGCGATAAAGTCGCCGATGAGGAGCTGCCAGATGGGCATCGTCACGGGGACGTTGTAGGCGATGAGCACGCCGGTAACGACCGCGGAGAGATCGGCAATGGTCTGCTCCTTCTTGAAGAGCTTGTTCCATACGAACTCGAGCAGCACGCAGTTGGCAGCGGAGACCGCCACGAGCAGCAGCGAGCGGAAGCCGAAAATAATGACGGACGCGATGAGCGCCGGGATGAGCGCGATGAGCACGTCGCGCATGACACGCTGCGTCGTTGCGCCCTGCTTATGATAGTGGGGCGAGACGCTTACGATAAGACCGTTGTTCATTTTCCCGCCTCCTTCAGAGTTTTCATGCGGTTGTCGTAGTCACGCACGAGCGTTTTGGAGAGCTTGTTTACCTGCACGAGCGGACGGTGGGCCGGGCACTGGAACGCGCAGCAGCCGCACTCGATGCAAAGGCCGACCTTCAGCGCCTTGAGCGCTTCGGCGTCGTTCTTCTCATAGGCGCGCTCGATCTCCACGGGCATGAGGTTCATCGGGCAGTGGTCGATGCAGCCGCCGCAGCGGATGCACGCCGTGGGCGTCACGGGGCGGGCGTCCTTCTCGTTGAACGCAAGAATGGCGCTCGTTCCCTTGGCGACGGGGGCGTCCAGATCGTACTGGGCAACGCCCATCATCGGGCCGCCCATGACGAGCTTTTTCGGCTCGCAGCCAAAGCCGCCGGCGAAGTCGATAACTTCCTTGCAGGCCGTGCCGATGGGAGCGATGACGTTCTTCGGCTCCTTGATGGCGGAACCGTCAACGGTGATGCACTTTTCCACGAGCGGCATGCCGGTCGTGCAGTAATGCGCGAGCGTGGCAACGCTCGTCACGTTCATCACAACGCTGCCCACGTCGATGGGGAGCTTGCCCTCCGGCATGATCTTGCCGGTCGTGTGGTAAATAAGAACTTTTTCACCGCCCTGCGGGTACATGCACGGCAGAGCGCGTACCTCGACGTGCTCGTCGTTCGCCGCAGCCGCCTTCATCTTTTCGATGCAGTCGGGCTTGTTGTCCTCAATGGCGATGATGATTTTCTTGACGTCCAGCCACTTTTCGAGCAGACGGCAGCCCTCGACGACCTCGTCGGTACGGTCGAGCATGGTGCGGTGGTCGCTCGTGATATAGCCTTCGCATTCCGCGCCGTTGATGATGATCTCCTGGATGCGGGAGGTATCCTTCACATCCAGCTTGACCGCCGTCGGGAACGTCGCGCCGCCGAGACCGACAACGCCGCTGTCGCGCACGGCGTTGATAAAGCTCGCGTAATCGGTGATCTCCGGGGCCTTGACCGTGTCGGCGACGGTCATCTGACCGTCGGACTCGATCACGACCGCCTGGCAGGTCGCACCCATAAACTGCAGCATGGGGACGATCTTCTTGACCGTGCCGGAAACGCTCGCAAATACCGGGGAAGAAACAAATCCGCCCGGTTCTCCGATCATCTGACCGACGTTGACGTGATCGCCGACCGCAACGATGCAGTTGGCGGGCTTGCCGATGTGCATGCTCATCGGAATGGTCACCGTTGCCGGGGGAGGCATCTTGATCGCCTGCATCCCGGCGGTGTTCTTCCGATGGGGGATATGTACACCGTTCAGGTTTTTCCGTGACATCCTTTCCACCTCTTGTTTATATTTCGCTTCTTAGCAAACTCCTTACAGGCCCCTGTGGGCCCACGCGGACGAAGAAAGCCGGTTCATGGACATTTTGTGCGGAAAACGTTGTATATTCCACGCGCCTTCCGCATTATATCCCCTTGCGGACGGTGCGTTTTCATATGATGGATAACATTTCATTTTTTGCATGTTTTACCAGTTAATTTCCGCAAAAATGCCCGAAAAAACCGGGTATTTCCGACAAAATAATATAACACATTCATGGAATTAAATCCAGTATAATTTTCGTATTTTTCTTTTTTTGTTCATTTGCCGGAAAACTGCCGGGCGTCTTCCTTTCCCTTGGTGGATTCCTTCTCCGAGAATCCCCCTTGTAATTGCGGCGGATATTTGTTAATATAATGTGAGACTCGGATACTTCCGATCAGATGGAGAACAAGAAACATGAAAATCAACGAAATGACAGCCCTTCTCTCCGGCGAGGCGCGCACCGCCGCGGCCCATGCGGACGCGGAGATCATCTCCGCCTATGCCGGCGATATGCTCAGCGACGTGCTCGCGCTCGGCTCCCAGCCGGACGTTCTGCTCACCGGCCTTCTCAATCCCCAGGTCATCCGCACCGCGGAAATGCTCGATACGGCGTGCGTCGTATTCCTGCGCGGCAAGGAGCCGGAGGCCTCGATCCTGGAGCTGGCGGAAAAATGCGGCGTTTGCGTACTTACCTCTCCTCTGGAGATGTATGATGCCTGCGGCATTCTGCATCAGCATGGGGTGACGGGGGCAAAATGAGCCCGCTCGTCCGTGAGTATGAGGTTCCCGGCGACGATTTTGCCCGTGCCGGAGAAGCCTCCGGGCATATCAAATCCATGCTGAAGGAGCTCGGCTTTGCTCCTGCCATGATCCGCCGCGTCGCCATCACGACGTACGAGGCGGAGATCAACATGGTCATCCACGCCGGCGGCGGTCACGTAACCGCGACGATCACGCCGGACGCCGTCAAGGTCGTTTTCACCGACCATGGCCCGGGCATCCCCAACGTGGAGCTCGCCATGCAGGCGGGCTGGTCCACGGCGCCCCAGAACATCCGGGCGCTCGGCTTCGGCGCCGGTATGGGTCTGCCCAACATAAAAAAATACAGCGATGATTTTGACATACATTCCGAAGTCGGAAAGGGTACGACCCTTTCGATCACGGTGTATGCCGGAAAGGAGTCATCGTGAGCATCGGCTACGCTTCGATATATCTTGAAAACGAGAAATGCGTCGGCTGCACCAGATGCATGCAGCGCTGCCCCACGGAAGCGATCCGCATCCGGGACGGCAAAGCGACCATCCTGCGCGAGCGGTGCGTAGACTGCGGCGAGTGCATCCGCATCTGTCCGCGCCACGCGATGAAGGCGCGGGTGGACACGCTCTCGGAAGCGCTCGGCAAATACAAATACACGATCGCTCTCCCCGCGCAGGCGCTTTACGGGCAGTTCCCCGGCGTGCGCACCCGTGCCCCCATTCTGGAGGGGCTGCTGCGCATCGGGTTTGACAGCGTATTTGAGGTCGCCGCCGCAGCGGAGGTCATGTCCGCCGTGACGCACTATGAGCTCAATTACGGCAGCATCCCCCACCCGATCATCACGACCGACTGCCCGGTCATCCTGCGCATCGTGCGCATCCGGTTCCCGTCGCTGCTGCCGCATCTGCTCAACTACCGCTCCCCGATGGAGGTCGCGGCGCGCTGGAGCAAGCGGCTCGCCATGAAGGAAACGGGTCTTTCGGAAGAGGATATCGGCTGCGTATATATCTCCCCCTGCCCCGCCAAATGCGCAGGCGCGAAGGCCGCGCTCGGCACGGCGCGCCCGGCGATCACCGGCGTTGTATCCATTGCCGAGGTCGCGCCCCGTCTCACCGCCGTGATGGGCGATATTGACGACCACGAGCGCTATGCTCAGGCGGGTGCCGCGGGCGTCAGCTGGGCGATCTCCGGCGGGCAGTCGTCCGCCGCGGGCGAGCCGAACCATCTCGCCGCCTCCGGCATCGAAAACATCATCGGTATTCTGGAAGCGCTCGAGGACGGCAAGCTCTCCCATGTCGATCTCATTGAGCTCAACGCCTGCTATCCCGGCTGTGTCGGCGGCGCGCTGGCGGTGGAAAACCCGTTCATTGCGAAGGCACGGCTCCAGCAGATGATGCGTGATTTTGCCCCTCCCCTGCCCCCCAGCGACTGCCCCCGCGAGGATATGCGCTGGGAAAAGACCCCCACGGCGAGCTCCGCGCTCCGGCTGGACAAGGACGTGTCCGTCGCCATGGAGAAGATGGAGCAGATCCGCCGCATCACCGAGTCGCTGCCCGGCATCGACTGCGGCGCGTGCGGCTCCCCCAAATGCAGGGCTTTCGCCGAGGATATCGTCGCCGGACGGGCCGAGGCGGGCATGTGCGTATTTTCCTATAAAAACGATAAAGACAACTAAAGCATTTTCTTCAGTTTATTATGGCGAGCGGATATCCGCCGCCTTCAGGTGGTAACGAAATGATCCTTACAGACCTTCACATTCACTCCTGTCTCTCCCCGTGTGCGGACGATACCATGACGCCGGCGGCGATCGTTAAAGCCGCCAAGGAAGCGGGGCTGGAGCTGATCGCCATCACGGATCACAATTCCGCGCGCAACTGTCCCGCCGTGGCTGCCGAAGCGGAAAAAGCCGGCATCGGCTTTATCCCCGGCATTGAGGTCACGACCTCCGAGGAGATCCACTGCGTCTGCCTTCTGCCCGATCTCGGCAAGGCGGCGGCGTTCTCCCGTTGGCTCGACACGCTGCGCCCCGGCATTGCCAACCGTCCGAACGTGTTCGGACGCCAGACCGTGATCGGCTCGCGCGGCAGCCGGACGGAGGAGCGCGAGCTGCTTTTCATGGCGCGGCGCATTTCCGTCAATGAGCTGAGCCGCGCCGTGCGGCAGTATTCGGGCCTGATCTGGCCCGCGCATGTGGATAAGCCGTCCAACTCGCTCTATTCCATTCTCGGCTGCTGGCCGGAGGATCTGGACATGGACGCCGTGGAGCTCTACTATGACACGGAGCCCGCGGGCATTCCGGAGAGCGTTCACCGGCTGCGCTGCTCGGACGCGCACCGGCTCTGGGATATCAAGGGCGGATATCCGCTCCCGCTCGAGAGCGCCGATTTCGCCGGATTGAAGAAATATCTCCGGGGCGAATAAAAGATCACAACGCGCGGCAGGCCGGAAACCTGCCGCGCTGTGCCGTTTATCCAGAGAGAAAGAGAGATACATACGATGGATTCCGAAAAGAACACGGCGGTGAGCAGGAAAAGCCTTCTCCGCCGCCACGCGAAACTGACGCTCCGGTATGTGCGCACGTTCGTTTTGTGGGCGGCGGCAGGGCTTGTGATCGGCGCGCTCGGCGGGCTGATCGGCACGGCATTCTGCTATGCCATCCGCGAGGCTACGCAGCTTCGCGGCGCATACCCTTGGCTTTTGTATTTTCTGCCGGCCGGCGGTCTGCTGATCGTATGGCTTTACCGGCTGCGCGGCATGCACCCGTCAGACACGAACGGCGTGCTGCTCGCCATCCATGCGCCGACCTCCATCCCCGGCTCGACCGCGCCGCTCATTTTCGTCGGAACGACGATCACGCACCTGTTCGGCGGCTCCGCCGGACGCGAGGGCGCGGCGCTGCAGCTCGGCGGCGTGCTCGGCTATCAGTTGGGCAGGGCGCTCAAGCTTGACGAAAAGGACATACACCTCATCGTCATGTGCGGCATGAGCAGCGTGTTCTCCGCGCTCTTCGGCTCGCCGCTCACGGCGGCGGTGTTCGCGATGGAGGTTGCAAGCGTCGGCATCCTTCACTTTTCCGCCATTCTGCCGTGTCTTACCGCGTCGCTCACGGCGGCATATCTTGCCAGCGCGCTCGGCGCGGCGGCGGAGACGTTCCCGCTCGGCGCGGCCGTGCCGTTTACGTGGGCGAGCGCCGGAACGGTCGCCGCTATCGCGGCGGCGTGCGCGGTGCTGAGCATCGTCTACTGCATCGCGCTGCGGCAGGGCGGGAAAGCGCTTGGCAAAGCCGTCCCGAACAGCTACCTGCGTGTCTTTCTCGGCGGCAGCGCTGTCGTGCTGCTCTCCGTCCTGCTCGGCACGCGGGATTATAACGGCGCGGGCATGGACATGATCGCCGCCGCCATGCAGGGACATGCCCGCCCGGAGGCGTTCGCACTCAAAATGCTCTTCACCGTGCTCACGATGACGACCGGCTACAAGGGCGGCGAGATCGTCCCGGCCATGTTCATCGGCGCGACCGCCGGATGCGTGCTCGGCGAGCTCTTCGGGCTTGCGCCGGGGCTCGGCGCGGCGGTGGGGCTGCTCGGCATGTTCTGCGGCTCACTCAACTGCCCGATCAGCGCCATATTCCTCGGCGTCGAAATGTTCGGCGGGGCAAACATCCAGTACTATGCCATCGCCGCCGCCATCAGCTTCATGCTCTCGGCGAACTTCGGCCTTTACAAGGAACAGAAGATCGTCTATTCCAAGATCCGCGCCGAATTCATCAACCGCTATACGGATTGAGCAGGGATAAGCCAAAAATGGAAATCCAACGGATAAACTCCTATGACGACGCCCGGTTTGCAAAAAACGTTCTTTACCAGCATGGATGTTTTCTCACAGACGGTGAACCCTGCGAGATTGAGATCGTTTCCGATTTTGAGGCGGTTGTCCGCGGTAAGAATCCGCAGGCATATCAAAAGACCATTGAGGAATTTCGCTTCTATGCGCCGCATATCACAACGTTTTACGATTCGCATAAAAGTATCCTGCTGGCACTCCCACAGATGGAACGTCTGACGGTCTCTCTGGATAATATCCAGCCGTCGCAGTTTTTTGTAGATGAAGAAAAAATCGCGGCGATCCGCACCTTCATTCACAAACCGGAGGACATTGTCCTGCAATTGCTCCCCTATAACGGGAGATACATTTCCCTGGACGGACACACAAGGCTTTATTATGCCGTAATGCAGGGCTGGGATCATGTCCGCGGCGTGATCGAGAGCTCAAGCGACTATATTTATGCGTTCGTGAAGGAAGCCAACCGGCGCGGAATCTTCGCTCCGAAAGATATGACGCTCGTATCCCATGCAGAGTACGAAGCAAAATGGAATCGCTTTTGCGAAGAGTTTTTTGCCGAAAAATGACGACGCCGCATATATAAACAATATACAGATGCCCCTCGGCGGAAGGCCGAGGGGCATTTGCTTATTCGGTTTACAGCAGATCGTCAAAGAAGCGGATATTCTTTTCCTCGAGCGGGAGTTCCCCGGCCTGCTCCTTTTTTACGATCTCGACGATGCGGTCGTTGATGGGCGTGGGAACGCCGCACTTGCGGCCCCATTCGCACACGACACCGTTGATCGCGTCGATCTCGCAGGGCTTGCCCTTTTTGAGATCCTGCAGCATGGACGGCTCGATGGCACGGTGCTTTTTCATTGCGATGGGGACGAGCAGCTCCGCAATGGCGCGCTTGAAGCCGTTTTTATAATAGAACAGCTTCGTAAGGTCCTTGCCCTGTACGGGCGCGAACGTCGCGCCCGCAGCGTGGCCGACGTCGATGCACTCCTTCATGCAGCGCACCGCGACGCGCCGGGCGTCCTTCTTCTCGCTCACATCGCCGAACACGCCGCCCACAACGGTGCCGAGACCGGAGAACGTCGCGTTGATAAGGAGCTTCGACCAGCGCGCGCCGAGGAGGTTATCCTCCATCGCCACCGGGCACATTTTCTCGAGCAGGGAACGAACCTCCGCGAGCTTTGCGTCCGAAACGCCCTGCATGCCGCCCATATGGAACGAAAGGCTGTCCGGGTCGCTCGTGAGCACGCACTCGCCGGGAGCGTCCATCGTTGCGCCCCACTCGACCACGCAGCCGATCGTATGGCTCTCGCCGACGATCTCGGCGATGCCCGGCTCGGGAATGCCGTTCTGGAACGTGACGATCACGCCGTCGGGCGCGAGCAGGGGCTTCAGGAACGTGACCACTTCCTTGTTGTGCAGCTGCTTTGTCATAAGGAAAATGACGTCGTAGGGCGCGGTCATCTCCTCCGGGGTGATGGCCGTCACCGGCGTGGAGAAGTCCACCGTGCCGGTGATGTGCGCGCCCTTTTCGCGCAGCGCGTCCACGTGGGCGCGATTGCGGTTGACGAGTTCAACGGGGATACCGCCCTTCGTCATATAAGCGCCGAGCACCGTTCCGAGAGAACCGGCGCCGTAGATCGCGCATTTCATTCGACCGTCACCGTCCCGTCCTCGGCGAGCGTGACGCTCATGCCGGTCTTGACATATTCGAGGAACTCGTCGCCGAGAGAATCGACAACGGGCATATGCGTCTCCGTCCACACGTCGGAGAGGATGGCGCCGGCGGCGGCGAGCGAGTCGATGGGCTTGGAGAAGCACATGCACGCGGGCAGCCTGCCGAGAGCGCCGGCGGTGTAGAACACCATGCCGCCGGTCGTGGAGCCGATGGTCTGCGGCAGGCACAGCGCCACGCCGATCATCGGCTTTTTATAGATATCGGGGTTGTTCTGATCGCCGCACTTTACGTCCTTATCGCCAAACATGAGCGCGGACTGGTAGCTTGCAAGCGTGTTGAAGCCGCCGTGGGAAACGAGAGCTTTGGCCGTGACGGTGCCGGGAACGACAACGCGGCCCTTGAACGTTTTCGCCATGTTATTTGGTCTCCTTTCCGGTGATGATGCCGACGATCTCGTCCTCGGAATAGAACTTCGCCGAGGTATAGGTACGCAGCTTGTTCGAGCAGGTGATGACCGGCATGGACTTGGAGAGCGGGTTGTTCATGTACATCAGCGGGCAGATATAGCTCAAAATCGCGCCCGTCTTCTTGAGCCGGTAGGCATAGGGGCCTTTGTTGAACTCTTCGAGCACCGGCGGCGCGGTGGTGAGCACCGTGGGCACGGCGAGCTTGTCGCGGCCCGATGCCTTGAGACCTTCCTCGAGCTTCTTCGTCCAGTCGATGAGCTGATCCATCGTGAGATGCGGGCAGCCGATGAAGGCGAGCTTCGGCTTCGCGTTCGGGTTTTTCCAGATGACCGGGTAGGACGCCTTCACGCGCTCGAGCTCGGCGTCGTCCACCACGTAGACCTGCGCGCCGGGGGCGATGAGCGCGTCGCCCTGCTCCACGGCTTCAGGCGTCAGATGCTCGATATGGTAAAGGCCGACCGCGCCGTTCGAGGCGGTCGCCGCGCCGAAGTCCTTGAGATACGCCTTGTTGTCCTTGTTGAGCTCCGTGCCGAGCCACGCATCAAGACCGCGGATGTACGGCACATCCTCCATGACCTTCATGCCGATGGCGCTGCCGAGAAGCTGCGCTTCGGGCTTTTTCGTCGTTTTCACCTCAACGACCCAGGTGGCCTTGCGGCCCTCGTCCGTCAGCAAGCCGAAGTACGGCACATAGCCGAGCATCGATCCCATCACGTCGATGATGCCGGAGTTGCGGTTGCAGCGCGCGCCGAGCACGCTGTTGGCGTAAACAACGGCGGAGGACTCCGCCCAGGAAAGGACCTCGCCCTTTTCGGGAATGTTGCCGACTTCGTCAAAGTAGCAGGCGCAGGTGAAGTCCTTCTCGTCCTTCATGCCCATGCGGCGGAGCTGCTCTTCGTAGCGCGGCTGGAGCTTATACATGAACTGCTTGAACACGAGATCCTGCAAAAGATTTGAAGGGACGTTCGGATCGAGCGGAAGCGGGTCGGCGGTGAACTTCTGCTGGAATTTCACGCCGGAGGCAAGAAGCTGGTCGTACAGGTCATACACCGGCTTCATCGTGTTGATGCCGAAGCTGATGACGGTGTGGCCGTACTTGCTCGTGACCGGCACGAGCTTTTCCGCACCGAACGCGTCGCCGTACATGACAAGCGTTTTCATCACCTTGGCAAGTACTTCGCCTTTTTCACCGTTCAGAATTGCCTGTTGTTCCGGGGTCAGATTCATATGCTCACACTCCTTAATATGTGTTTTTCTCAACATATCGCAATTATAACACCATTTATCCGCAAGTCAATTCCTCCGCGTCATTTTGTCCGCGAAGAACGGCAAGCAGCACGAAAAAGAGCGAAATACCGGGCGCCTGCGCAATGTTGACGAGAGCCTGCACGCCGTAGCCGAGAAGTCCCGCCGCGAGAGCGAAGGCGAGCGCGCCGCCCTTTTTCCACGCGCGGCGCAGCGCCAGAACGATCCACACGAGATATGCCCCCAGACCGAGCACGCCCCAGTTGAGCAGGAGCTGGATATATTCGCAGTGCGCGGCATCGAGAATAGCGTCCGGGAAATACCGGTGCTGCACATCGAGCGCTGCAAGCACGCCGCAGCCGCCGCCGATGAGCTTTTTCCCGAACGGGAAATCGCCGAAGAGTGAGAGGCAGTATTTCCATACCCCGACACGGTCGGTGCCCCAGGCATCGGAAAAGTGCAGCCAATCGTCCATGCCGCCGAGCGGCATGGCGCTCCACACGGTGTTGAGCAGCACGAGAATGACCGCCGCCAGCACAGCCGCCCCAAGCAGAATATACGCATAGATTTTCCGAACGAGAAGAAGCGTTTTATTCTCCCTCTTCCTCAGCAGAAAATACGCCGCAGCCCCCAGTACCGCGAGCGGCAGCATCACCGCCGGTTCCGAAAAATGCCGTCCGAGCGAGGAGAGCCGTTTTCCGAAATCATAAACGACCGCCCGGTAAGCGAGCACGGAAAGCGCTGTTCCAGCGAGAAGCAGCGGATACCGCCGTAGCGCGTCCGGCTCCTTTTTCGCAAGCAGCGGCAGCAGCACGAGCGCCGCGCCGATACCGAGCACCGCGCTCTCGCTCCGCACCGCCATCGCCGCCCAAAGGCCGGTGACGCAGACGATCCCCAGAAGGATCCCTTTCCAGGGCCGCCTTTCCGTGAGAAGCGCCGCGGCGCAGACCGGCCACACGAGCGTGAGATACGCCCCCGCGAAATTGATGTTGCCGAGCGTGGATATGTACCGCCCGCGGTCGAACTCGCCAAGCTGTGAGCAGAAGCCGAGCACGTCGTACCCGAGATGGTTGCACACCGTGAGCGCGCCGCTGAGAAAAAGGCCGAGGCCGAGCGGGACGAGAACATCACCGGAGCGGACGCGCGCGCCGGAAAAGGCGAAGTACAGCGCGGCATAGAGCCACATCATGCCGAGACCCTGATACCGCCCGCGCTCGCCGAGGAACGATCCGGCAAAATCCCCGCCCGCGGCGGACGCAATAAAGCATATAAGGCAGAGCGCCAGCGCCGCCCATTCCGCGCCCGCAAGCCTGCGGCACGGGAGGCCATTTTCCCGGTAGAGCGTGAAGCCGAGACGCGCAAGGACAAACACGACCGTCGGCACGGTAAAGCAGATCGTTTTCGTTTCCGTTATATCAAAAAAACCGTTGTGGACGGCAAGCGGCAGCAGCGCGAGCATCAAGAAGAGATACCCGCGGCAGAGCCATGTTTCAACGGTTGGTTTTACTTTTGTTTCCATCGCTTCGCCGCCTCCTTTTTTCGCATGATACCATAAAAATATCCCTCCCGTCTATTATAGCAGACGGAAGGGACAGTAAAAAAGTTTAGCGGAGGCTCCACTTTGTCTGATCGGTGTGGAGCAGCTCGTGGGCTCTGTGCGAAAGGGGCTTATCGAAGAAATCGTCATAGGCCTTCTGCACGGAGGCGTTTTCGTGCGAGAAGCGCACCGGGTTGTTCCGGTCGATCTCGTAGAGCGTTTCACCGCGCTCGCCGGCAAGCTCCATTCCTTCCTGGAACGGTTGACCGCCGCCGCCGGCGCAGCCGCCGGGACAGGCCATGATCTCCACGAAGTCGTACTGCGCGCGTCCGGCGCGGATGTCCTCCACAACGGCGCGGGCATTCGCAAGGCCGCTCGCCACACACGCGCGCACCGGCACGCCGCCGATCGTCGCGGAGATCTCCTTGCGGCCGTCCGTGCCGCGGACGGCCTGAAAAGCGTCCGGGTCGGGGTTATGGCCTTCCAGCACGGCGTAGGCGGTGCGCAGCGCCGCTTCCATCACTCCGCCGGTCGCGCCGAAGATAACGGCAGCGCCCGTGCCCTCGCCGAGAGGCGAGTCAAACTCTTCCTCGGGCAGGTCGGCAACGTTGATCCATTTGAGCCGCAGCAGACGGTCCACCTCGCGGGTGGTGAGCACCGCGTCCACATCCCGGAAGCCGGAGCTGTTGATCTCCGGCACGGCGCATTCGTACTTTTTCGCAACGCACGGCATGACGGAGACGCAGAAAATGTCCTTCGGGTCGATGTTGTGCGTTTTGGCAAACCACGTTTTCGTCACCGCGCCGAACATCTGCTGCGGGGACTTGGCCGTGGAGAGCTGCGGCACCATATCGGGGTATTCAAGCTTCAGAAACCGCACCCAGCCGGGGCAGCACGAGGTGAAGAGCGGCCGCTGGAACTCCCACGAATGCTTCATTTTATAGAGAAGCTCGCTGCCCTCCTCCATGATCGTGAGGTCGGCGGCAAAGTTCGTGTCAAAGACATAGTTGGCGCCCGCGGCGCGGAACGCCGCCGCCATACGTCCTTCGGTGGCAAGCTCCTTGGGAAGGCCCAGCCCCTCGCCCCACGCGGCGCGCACCGCCGGAGCGACCTGCAGCACGACGACCTTTTTCGGATCGTCGATCGCGGAGATGACCTTTTCGGTATCGTCCCGCTCGCGGAGAGCGCCGGTCGGACAGTGAGTGATGCACTGCCCGCAGTAGGCGCAGTTCACCTCGTCGAGCTTTTTGCCGCCGCGCACGCCGACGGTGGCGCGGCTGCCGGTTCCGAGAAAGTCCCACACGCTCATGCCCTGGATCTTCTCGCACACGGCGATGCAGCGGAAGCACTGCACGCACTTCGACGCCGTGCGGATGACCGGGAGCTTCGGGTTCCAGTTGTTGGCCGGGAGCTTCGTCTCATAGGGGTTCTCGATGATGTTCATATCCGCGGCGAGCTTCTGCAGCGTGCAGTTGCCGCTGCGGACGCAGGTAGCGCAGTTGCAGTCGTGCTGTGAGAGAATGAGCTGCACGTTGTTGCGCCGCGCTACGAGCGCGCGCAGCGTGTTCGTATAGACCTCCATGCCCTCGGCGCAGATCGTGTCGCACGCCGCCATAAGGCGGTCGGTACCCTTGATCTCCACCATGCACACGCGGCAGGCCGCGACCTTGCTCACGTGTTTCAGATAGCAGAGAGACGGGATCGTAATGCCGAGCTGGCGCGCCGCGTGGAGAATGGAGGTGCCGTCCTCCACCGTGACGGGCCTATCGTTGATGCGAAGATTTACCATCTGTCCTTCCTCCCTCCGCGGAATGCGCCGTAGCCGTAATGGTCGCAGCGCAGGCAGCGCGAGCATTCCTGCGCGGCCTCCTCATCCGTAAGGCACGCCTCCATGAGATTGAAGTCCTCCTTGCGGTCGCCGGCGGTGCGCTCGCGCATGTTGACGCGGCCCCACGCGGGCTTGCCGATGGTCTGCGCCGGGGGAATATCCACACCCGAGGTGATCGGCGTATGGAAGCCGAAATAGTGATCGATGTTGCCCGCAACGACCTTGCCGCTGTCGATGGCGCGCACGACCGTGGACGGGCCGAAGAAGCAGTCGCCGCCGGTGAACACGCCCGGCATGCCGGGCACTGCGCCGGAGGGATCGGCCTTGATGCGGCGGCGCTCTGTGCCGACGCCGCTGCTTTCAAAGTGCGCCGAGTCGATAGCCTGTCCGATGGCGGTAATGACGACGTCCGCCGGGAGAATGATCTCCGGCTGATCGGCGTTGATGGGCTTCGGGCGGCCGTTCTCGATGGGGCCGGAGAGCTGCGGCTGCACCGCGATGCCGACGGCGCGGTCGTCCTCGGTCTCGATGCGCACCGGGGAGAGCATGGGCATGATCTCACAGCCCTCGGCGATGGCGCCGTCGATCTCCTCGCGCGCGGCGGTCATGTCCTCGATGCGGCGGCGGTAAACACAGGTGACGGAGGCCGCGCCCAGGCGCTTGGCGGTGCGCGTCGCGTCCATGGCGACGTTGCCGCCGCCCACCACGACGACGTGCTTGCCCGTGAAGTCGGGCGCTTCGCCCGCGCCGACCGCGCCGAGCAGCTCGACCGCGGAGAGCACGCCCTCGCTGTCCTGCCCGGGGATGTTCATGCGGTTGACGATCTGCGCGCCGATGGCAATGTATACGCTGTCATACTCGCTGCGGATCTGATCGAAGGTGATCTCCCGGCCGATGTCCACATCGAGCTTGACCTGAATGCCGGTGGAGAGGATGGCGTTGATATCGCGGTCCAGATCGTCGTCCGGCAGACGGTAGCTCGGGATGCCGTAACGCAGCATGCCGCCGAGCCGCTTGTGCTTTTCAAACACCGTGACGTGATAGCCCTTGAGCTGGAGATAGTACGCCGCCGTAAGGCCCGCCGGTCCGCCGCCGATGACGGCGACCGTTTTGCCGTTGAACGGCGCGCACGGCGGCGTGGGGACGATGCCCGCGCGCTCGACCGCGTAGCGCTTCAGCCCGCGGATGTTGATGGAATCGTCCACGATCTGACGGCGGCAGTGCTTTTCGCACGGATGCTCGCAGATGAGACCGCAGACACCGGGGAACGGGTTGTCCTTGCGGATGAGCCGCACGGCGTCGGCATAGCGCTCCTCGCGGATGAGAGCGATGTAGCCCGGCACGTCCACATTCGCCGGGCAGCCGGCCACGCACGGCACGGCGTCGAACGCCGCGGTGCAGACCCCGTTTTCGATGTGGGACAGATAATCGTCCCGGAAGGCCTCCAGACCGTCGAGCACGAGGCGCGCGGCCTCAAACCCGATGGCGCAGTCGGCGCTGTCGTAAATGGCGGCGGCGCTGCGGCGCACGGCACGGAGATCGTCCGTCGTTCCGCGGCCGTCGAGGATCTTCTCCAAAAGCGCGTGCAGCCGGTCCAGCCCCACGCGGCAGGGAACGCATTTTCCGCAGCTCTGCGCAAGACACAGCTGCACGAACGAGGCAGTCAGATTGACCGGACAGCTCCCAAACGGCGACGCTCCGCGGCGGCGTCCGAGCGTGGCATACAGCTCGTCCACCTTTTTCTGCGCGGCGGTCTGCTGATTGACGATCAAGGGTCAGCCCTCCCTTATATATAGTTTCAAACACATTATACGGAAAACCGACACAAAAAGCAAGATATTCCTCGCCGTTTTTTCCGATTTTTTTCTTTTGATGACACCGTGTTGATTTATAAACACATCGCGGGAGTCCGTTTTATGGGTCACACAATGCGGTATGCTTGTCCCATAAAGAAGATGTGAATTTGACAAGGAGGAAAGAAAAATGGGTATTGTCGTTTCGGTGGCCGCGCTGGTGCTGTATGTTCCGATGAGCATGGTGTTCGTTCTGGGCGGAAAAAAGTGATTTTCGGGCTGCCGGGGTCCCGGCAGCCCGTCCGCTTTGTATACTTTTCAGCCGTGTATTTTTCTCTCTTCGGGGACGTGCGTCCCGGCGTGCAGGTATTTTCTTCGGGTGGCGTCGCCGCCGCGCAGGTGCCGTTCCGCCTTGTTCTGCTCGAGAACGAGCCGCACCTTTTCATACAGCAGCCGGTCGATCTGCCGAAGACGTTCGGACAGATCCTTGTGCACTGTGCTTTTGGAGATGCCGAAACGCTTGGCCGCCGCGCGGACGGTGGCATTGTTCTCAACGATCCACCTCGCCAGCTCACACGCCCGCTCGTCTCTGTTCGTTTGCATCATGCACCACTCCCCTTCCGGCATTTCATCTATATGTGCGGAAGGTTCGTCCTATGAAAATACCCCAGGCAGAAGAAAAATCTGCCTGGGGCAACAAAAATGGGTTCGTTTGAATGCGTCAGACGATGCGCCGGTCGCGCACCTGCGAATCGTAATGCTTGTTCAGCAGGGGACGCACAACATAATAAATGAGCTTGTTCTCGCCGTTGACCATATAGAGCGTGAATGTTGCGGCAAAGAGGATCACAGCGGCAAGGATCAGCTTGCCGAGGATCTTGAAGAGGATCTTGAGAAATTTCTTCATAACCTGTTCCGCCTTTCTTAGTATGCCATGGAGTCGTCAAACTCTACGATGGTCGGGTCAAGCGGCTTCTCGTTGAGAACGACGGACATATACTTGTTGACGCAGTTTCTCATATCCTGCCGGGATACGGTGCGGCAGTCCTCCAGATCGTGCTCGACGAAGATGAAGTGGAAGCCTAGCTCGCGCGCCTGCTCCTCCATGAGAGCGTGGACGCCCAGCATGCCCTTGCAGGCGATGTTGTCGTTGAAAAGGACCATGTCGCAGTCAAAGTTCTTCGCCCACTCCCAGAGGGCGTTGACATTCTCCCAGCCGCCGACGGCGTGATGGCGCATGGTGGCCTTCTCGGAGAAGAGCGCCAGATCCTGGATCGCCTGGTCGGGGTCTTCGGTGTCGATCATGTTGTGGCCCATGGTGGAGTCCATGTTCAGCACAATGTTGATGCCCCAGCAGTTCTGCGTCCAGGTCGGGAAGTCGGTATAGTATACCGCAGAGGGCCCCCAAAGGAAGGCGCGGTGGCGCGTCTTTCCGCCGAAAGGCTGGTACTTTTCCTCGTATGCCCGGCGCATGATCTCGATAACACGGCGATCGACCTTGTTGAAATACGGGTCGGTGCCGTTGACGGACGCCCACGAATACAGCCGGTAGAGCGTTTCGGCAATGCCGACGAGCGCGGAATACGGGGTCTTGAAGTAGTCCCATTTTTCGAGCTCAATGGTGTTCTGCTCGTTCATAAGCCGGGCGTACTTGAACAGCTCGTCCCAGTCGTACTTGATGCCGTATTCCTTCTCGACGAAGGCAATGGCGTCCTTGAGCATCTGCGTGGAATAGGGGTGCGCGCCTGGCTCGTTGTGGATCATCGCGAGCGTTACGGGGAAGTCCGGCAGCGCCACGCGGCGGCGCTGGATCATGGAGGTACACTCGGAGGCGTTGCACGGCATGTTCGTCGTGAGGAACGCCTTGCCGATGATGGGGAACGCATCGTCGATAGCGACGCCGGTCTCCGCGGCGCAGCGCGAGCACACGTCCGCCGCCAGACCGAAGGACTCGGCCACGTCGATATAGTACGGCTCGATGTGCTGGTCCACATCGCAGATGATGAACTCCGGCAGCGTCTGCAGCGGGAACGGGATCAGCTCCTTGAAGCCCGTCAGAAACAGCGGGGGCAGCACCTCGTCAAAGGGGAGGAAATCGTCGCTGCGCGGGCCGCCGCCGAGGCGCTTGTCGTTGGAGAGGACGAGCGCGATGCGCTTGGTAAGGCTCTGTACGATGGCGTGCATGTTCGTGTGCGCGGTGCGCAGCTCATAGCCGCGGTAGCCCTCAAACAGGCGGTCGATGAACATGAACGTGCCGAGATACGAGCCCATCCAGCGGTATTCCCAGAAGCCCTTGAGACAGGAGACGGGAGCGGACGCCACCATCTGCACCATGCTCGAGAGGTTATTGAGCCACTGCGTATAGTCGTAGAGCGTGTCCTTCACGCCGCGCCATTCGCGCCACTTCGCAACGCCGGTCTTATCGTAATAGCGCGTTCTCTGGCCGCCGGTGCCGTGTTCGGCCTGCCAGATGGGGTCAAAGCGCTCGAGCTTTTTGTCGATCTTCGCGATCAGCTTATCCATTGCTTTCATATCTCACTTGCCTCCCTGTATCTGTTTGATCTCCAGAGATTCGATGAATGCCTGGAAGCGGGTGCGCAGCTGGCCCACCGCGCCGAGAGCGTATTCCTTCTCGATGGTGCAGGTGGGGATGCCCAGCTCGTTCGTGAAAATATGGTGGGCGAGGATTTTTTCGTAGCTCCAGAACTCGCAGAACTTCATGTTCTCATAGATCACGCCGTCCGCCTTGAATTCATCCGCGAGCTTTTTGACCTCGCTGTGGCGCTGGTCGATCTTCATGCCGTCCATGAAGCGCGCGCACTGGTTCCAGTGCAGATAGTGGCGGCAGATCGCATCGAAGGCGGTCTCCCCCTCACGGATCTCGATCTGTTCGCGGCCGGGGAAGGAGCCGAAGCAGTAGCGATCGGCCACGACCATGGCGCCGCAGGTCTCGATGAGCTTTGTGAATTCCGGATCATCGATCTCCGAGCCGACGAGGACAACTCTCGCGCGGAACGGGAATTTCGGCTCCGGCTCGCGCGTCTTTAGCTCTTCGAGCGTCTCGGCCAGATACGGCAGGATGAGCCGGTGCGGGCATACCTGGCTGACGAGCTGGATGACGTGGAACTCGTAGCCGGTGATGCTGGGGTTATCCGCCTTGCGGAAATCGCCGATCTCGGTGATGATGCGGCTGATCTCGTTATGGTCATCAATGGCGCGGCGCATGGCGTTCTCGGAGGTGTCGATGCCGTATTCCTCGTGCAGCTTGTCCACGACCTTGAGCTTGAGCTGCGCCTTGTAGTAATCGAGATTGGTCTCGTCGCCCTTCATGGGCGGGTCGATCTGCGTGACGAAGAACTTCTCATTCTTCACCGGGTTGATGAGGAAGAAATGCTCCTCCATGCGCTCCATGGTCGCGCAGCATTCCGCGCCGAGAAGGGCGTTGAGATAGTTGTACCCGCCTTCGATGGCGCGCTCGAGAAGGGAGCGGGCATAGGGGCAGGTGCGGTTGGTCATGTAGTAGCTGGCGACGTCGGTGGATGTGCAGCGCGGCGCGCGGAGTCGGGACGAAAAGCAGCCGGGAAGATTGAGCAGAACTTCCGGGATGTAGTAGCAGCTGTAGCCCAGCGCATAGTCTCCCTCTTGTACTGCCTGTGCGACAAGCTCGTTGTGTGCATCCTGAAGCAGATTCTCAAAATAGATCAGATGCTTAAGGTCTTTCACGCAATACACCTCTTTACTTTGTTTTAGGGGGCGCGTTGTCTGTGATTTTTCTCCCTATATGAATTAAATTTATCATATCGGTTTTGTTTGGTCAAGAAAAATGCTTTCAATTTTTATATTATAATTTGTGCAGAATGCTTATTTCCAACATTTGTATAATAATTAAAGCCCTAACGGGATTTTTTCCGTTAGGGCTTCGTTCATTCCGGCAGACGGCCGGTATATTTTTTTCCTGGATGCGGCGGCAAGTCCCGTCAGCCCGCGGTTTCCGGCGCGGCGGCGGCAGCTTCCTCCGGGGTGCGGACGTAGCTCCACGCCGCGACCTCCTCGTAAGTCTTCCAGTACATGCTTGTTATGTAGTCGTTCACAAGACGGTAGGACATTTCGGTCTCCACATCGAACACATACGGGACGCCGTCGAATGTGATCTCCACCCAGCTGTGCGGGTCGCGCCCGACGCCGACGAGACCGCTGTAGCACACCGCGTCAAACCCGATGCCGCGCGCGAGCGACCAGAACGCGGCGGTGAAGTTGTAGCAGTTGCCCTTGCCGCTCTGGAACATGAGCAGCGCCTCGGGGATCTCCCAGCCGGTCTCGCCGACCTCGTAGAGACTGCGTTTGAGATAGAGATAGTGATCGCGCACATACTCGTACACCGCGCGCAGCATTTCCTCGCGGGTCATGGAAGCGTTCGTCTGGGAATCAACGAGATCGGCAACGAACATATCGAGCGCATCATCCCCGCTCGTATACCGGCCGGAGATGTCAAAGTACAGCGTGCCGACCATCGTGTCGCGCAGGAAATACCCGTCGTCGCCGACGCAGTAGAGATATCCGTCCAGATTGAGAAAGCCCGGCTCCGCTCTGTCGCCGCTGAGCCAGGAGATCGTCCCGCTCTGCCCGGCAAGCTCCACAGCGGCATAGTTTTCCATGCTCGGGGCCACATCCGGGAAGTACGGCGCATTGGCAAGCCCCGCCGTGTCCAGCTCGAGCAGCGCGTTGATCGCCGCGGCAGCCTCGGCGCGGGTGAAGGGCGTTTCGTCCGTCATACCGGCAAGCGCGCGCTCCACCGCCGCGGGAGAGAACACCTTTTCAAGCAGCGCCGTGAGATCGGCGCGGGTGATGGCGACGTCCGGGTAAAACCGGCCCTCGTTGAGTGTCATATATCCCGCCGTCACAAGCGTCGTTGCGGCGGTGTAGCACTTGGCGTGGGTCGTGACGTCCTTCAAAAACGTCTCGCCGGTCGGCTTCGCATCGAGCAGCGCATATACGGCGCGGGCGGCGTCGCTGCGCGTGAATTTATCGAGCGGGTGGAAAAGCCCGTCGTTTCCCGCCGCGATATACGCCCCCTCGCGCCGGAGCGCCGGGCCGGGGACGGCTTCATACACCGCGTCGGCATATACCGGCGCGGTGCGGATGTCCACCTTTGTGCCGTTGGCGTTTTTCCAGGCGACGATGGCACAGTTCTCGCTTGCCATAAACTCCGGCGCATTCTGCACGCTGCCGCCCTCGGCCACAAGCTCAGCCGTTTCCGCGCCGTTCACACGGTACGTCACGGTATAGGTCTTCCCCTGCGGCGCGGCGGTCTCCTCCGGCAGCGCTGCCGCGGCGGCGGGCACGTCCGAAAGCGGCTGCACGGCTTCGACCCCCTCCGGGCGATAGCCGCAGTTTGACAATAGGAGCGCGCCGAGCAGCGCGGCGAAAAGCAGGGGCAATCTCTCTTTATTCGCTTTTTTTCTCATACATTCCTCGCTGTTGCCGCCGCGATGCGAGCGTATTTGACACGCCGCGGCGGGAATATTATAATTGTATCGCATGTTCTGTAAAAAAGCAATTCCGGGAGGACCCGTCTTCATGAAGCTGAAAACATTCCGATTCGCGCCGCTCGCCGCCGTGCTGCTCGCCGCCGTTTTTCTCCACGGCTGCGGCTACCGGGCGGAGGCTGCCCCGCTCGCCTCGAACGCCCCCGCCGCGGCGGAGACTACGCCCGCGCCGACGGAAACGCCGGTTTTCACGGTGGAATACCGTCTCGGTGACGACGTTTTAAAAACCGAGAGCATCCCGTTCGACGGCTCGCCCGCTGCGGACACCGCGCTGCCCGAGGGTCTGTATCTCGTCGCATGGACGGATGAGACCGGCAGGCGCGCCGATCCGGCAGCGCCGGTCGAAACGGACACGGTATATTACGCTCTGGCGCGGCCGGTACTCAACGCCGGCGCGGCGTTTCTCTTCCCCGACGAATACGGTCTGCTCCGCCCGGAGAGCGCGATGACGCACGCGGAGTGCGCCGCGGCGCTGCGCGCGCTCGCGCCGGAGGAGCGTATCGATCCGTCACTGCTTGCAGGTCTGGATGCCGCTCCCGAAGATGCGCTCACGCGCGAGGAGCTAAAGACCGCGCTGGACACGCTTTTCGATCCCGGGACCGTCGAACCGGTGCTTGAGGCTCTGCCGGAAACGGAGAGCGAATATGTGACACGCGCGGAATTTGCCTTCTGCGTTTCCCAACTGCTCGGGAAAGAGAGCGCCGCGGAGGACGTCTATTATCCGGACGTTGCCCCAACGCACTGGGCATCCGCCGAAGTGCTCGCCGCGGCGGGCAGCGGAACGCTCACGAAAGAGTCTCTTGAATCCATGACGCGCGACGGCTTCCTTTGGTTCGGCGGATATCTCTACCGGCTCGGCGACGACGGGTATTTTCTCACCGATTCGGAATTTGACGGCCTGTATTTCGATAAAAACGGCCGCTATACAAGCGGCAGCGCAGAGCTCGATGACTACGTCGCGCAGACGCTCTCCGACTTCATGACGCCGGACGCCGCGCGGCTCGACGATCTCAAAGCGATCTACTACCATGTGAAAAACGACTTCCAGTATCTCACGCGCAACTACTACGACTCCGGCGCGACCGGCTGGGACATTGACGAGGCGCTCACGATCTTCCGCACGAACAAGGGCAACTGCTACTGCTACGCCGGAGCGTTCTGCGCGCTCGCCCGTGGGCTCGGGTACAACGCCCGCACCTATTCCGGCAGCATCGGCATAGAAAACCAGCCGCACGCCTGGACGGAGATCACGCTCGACGGCAAGATCTACATCTGCGACCCGGAGATCGAGATGAACTACTGGCTTCTCCAGATGTACACCGATAACTTTATGATGCTGCGCGAAAACTCGCTCAGCTGGAACTACCAGGCCGTCGGGCGCACGTAAATTAAACATCTTTCTCCCTCCGGTTCATACCGGAGGGATTTTTTTGCTTTTTCGGGGTACGCTATGAAAAAAGGGAAAGACGGTGGTTTTTCTGAAAAATAAGCGGCTCGGGCGGCAGACGGTCGCCTTCACGAACCCGCCCTCCATTGCGGCGGGCAGCTGCGTCGTCGGGCAGAAGGAGGGCGAAGGCCCCCTGCGCAAATGGTTCGACTATATCAGCGACGATTCCTACTTTGGCCAGTCGAGCTGGGAGAAGGCGGAGAGCGTGATGCTCTCCAAGTGCTTTGCGCTCTGCTGCGACAAGGCGAGGATCCCGCCCTCGGACATTCAGTATCTGTTTGCGGGCGACCTGCTCAACCAGTGCGCCGGCTCAACGTTCGCCGCGCGCGATCTCCCCATCCCCTACTTCGGCGTTTACGGCGCGTGCTCCACGATGGCGGAGAGTCTGTCGCTCGCCGCGATGACGATCGACGGCGGCTATGCCGACACCGTGTGCGCCATGACGAGCTCACACTTCTGCTCGGCGGAGCGGCAGTTTCGGCTCCCGCTTGAATACGGCGGGCAGCGCACGCCGACGGCGCAGTGGACCGTGACCGGTGCGGGCGCGCTGCTGCTCACGAGCGATGGCGAAGGCCCTTATGTGACGCACGTCACGACCGGGCGCATCCGCGACGCGGGCGTGACGGACGCGAACAACATGGGCGCGGCAATGGCTCCGGCAGCATACGAAACGCTCCGCGCGCACTTTGCCGACACCGGGCGCACCCCGGCGGACTATGCCGCGATCATCACCGGCGATCTCGGAAAAATCGGGCACGAAATCTTGACCGATCTCTTTCTCCGGGACGGCGTGGATCTCGGCGTATGCTCCACGGACTGCGGCATGCTCATTTTCAATCCGGAGACGCAGGACGTACACGCCGGCGGCAGCGGCTGCGGGTGCAGCGCGTCGGTGCTCTGCGGGCACATTCTCCAGCGCATGACCTGCGGTGACTGGCCGCGCGTGCTCTTTGCCGCGACCGGCGCGCTCATGTCGCCGACAACATCGCAGCAGGGCGAGAGCATCCCCGGCATCTGTCATGCCGTGGTGCTGGATGTTGATAGGGGGTAAAGACTATGTGGACAGATTATCTCAAGGCGTTTCTCGTCGGCGGGGCGCTGTGCGCGCTCGGGCAGGTGCTCATTGACCGCACGAAGCTCACCCCGGCGCGCATTCTGACGTGCTATGTCGTGCTCGGCGTCGTGCTACACGCCGTGGGCGTGTACGCTCCGCTCATCGAGTGGGCGGGCGCCGGCGCGAGTGTCCCGCTCACGGGCTTCGGCAGCACGCTTGCCAAGGGCGTGGAAAAGGCCGTGGCGGAGAAGGGCTTTCTCGGCGCGTTCACCGGCGGACTGACGGCCTCCGCGGGCGGCATCGCCGCGGCGATATTCTTCGGGTATCTCGCCGCCGTGCTCTTCAAGCCCAAGGAGAAAAAATGATTCACCAATATCGCCGCTTTCCGCACAGAACGGTGGTGAACAGCATGGCCATCACGCCGCAGCCGCGGCGGTAAAAGGTCAGCGTTTTGTTCTCCGGCAGCGATTCCTGCGCCGTTTCAAGCAGAAGGACCGTGCTGCCGGACGCTTCGGACGCATCGGTTTCCAGCGTTCCGTCCTCCGTGAGCGTCACGCGCAGCATGACGGCGGCGCAGCCGTACCCGGACGGCGGGCGCGACTCCTGCAAATAATACGTTCCGGCGGGAAGTCCCGCAATGCGGACGTACCCGTCCTCCGCGGTGCGCAGGATATAGGTATGGCGCGTGTGGCCGCAGCCGAGCGCGCACGCGAGATATACGCCCCCGTTCTCCCGAAACGCCACCGGCTCGCGCGCCGCGGCGTCATAATAGAGCCGGAAGCAGGCGGACGGCAGCGGATGATCCGCCACGCGCGCATCGGCAAAGCGCACACCGCGGAAAACGGAAAAGCCGTAGGCGAAAACCGCCGCGCTGCTGCTCGCTGCGGTCTGGCCGCTCTCGCTCACCGCGGTGAGAAATACGCGGTTTCCTTCCGCACCGGTGACACAGCCGTCGCCCAGCCGCGCCGTCCACTCGACCGTCAGGCAGACGCTCTCCCGCGCGGAAAAGCGCGCCGCGAGATGGAGCGCAAAGGCGCTCTCTTTCGAGCGCGCGCCGGTGACGAGCGTATAGTACGAGGCGTTGACGCTCTCTCCGTCGGCGCGGACCGCCGTGAGCGCGAGAAACTCGACGCCGGGGGAAAACACGCTGCGTACCGTCCAGCTCTCGCCGGTACGCAGCGTGAGCGTGGCGCGGAAATGCAGCTCTTCGCCCGGCATGACGCTGCGTGAGGGCGCCCAGTCCCCGGCGCGTGTCTGTACGGCGGCGGTCTCCTCCGCAGCCAGCGCGCGCAGCGGCAGCAGAACCGCAAGCAGACATACGGCGAGACAGGCGATCCGGCGCTTCATGCTCTTTCCTCCCTTCCCCACGGAAAACCGCGGGAAATGTTTTTTCAGGTAAGAGCATAGCAGAAGCGTCCTGCAAAAGCCGTCGAACGGAGAGGGCATTGCGCCGGGGCGCTGCGGTGTGGTATAGTAAGGAAAAAGACATATACAGGAGGTCCTGCCATGAAACGGATCATCGCCATAGACTACGGCGACGCCCGCACCGGCGTTGCGGTGTCCGATCTCACCGGCACGCTTGCGGGAGAAGCGCTCACCATTCAGGAATGGAACGCCGAAAAGCTCGCGCAGCGGCTCGCCTTTTTCGCCCGCGAGCGTGACGCCGAAAAGTTTGTGCTCGGCCTGCCGAAGAACATGGACGGCACGGAGGGCCCGCGCGCGGAAAAGGCGCGGCAGTTCAAGGCATTGCTGGAGGAGGCCTCCGGCCTGCCGGTCATACTCTGGGACGAGCGGCGCAGCACCATTGAGGCGCACGCCATCCTCCACGCCGCCGGAAAAAAAGAAAAAAAGCACCGCGCCAATGTAGACGCGGTAGCGGCAACGCTCCTGCTGGAGGGGTATCTTGCCAGCGGAAAATAAGGGATCGGCACTCTGCGGAAGAGACTTCCACAGAGTGCCGGTCCATTTTATTTGGTGGATTTCTCCAATTGCGAAAGATACCGGTAGATCGTGGCCTCCGAACAGTAGAGCCGCTGTGCCACCTTGCGGACGATTCCCTTGATCTCAAAAAAGCCGCGGGCATACAGCTTGGACACGATCTCGAGCCGGACCTCCTGGGTGAATGCCGACTGCATTTTCGCGCGTAATCCCAGCACCTTCTGTATTTCCGCGTCGATCTGCGCAACAGAAATATCCAGCAGAGAGTCTTCCTTTTCCGTTTCCCGCTTGTGGCGGTTCGTAACAAAATGGATCGGGAGATCCTTGTTCAGGCTCTTGAGATCCAGAGCGGAAACGTTCAGCTTGCTGTCCAGATTGGATATCATCAACAGCCGGTTCACCATATCCAGATACTCCGAGGAATCCCACAGAAGAACAAGCAGATACCGTTTTCCGGGAATGGCATCCGGAAGATACAAAAGTCCCAGATTGGCGATCCGGTGCTCATCAAGCACCGCTGTCAGGCCGGTGCGGTACGTGGTACTGTGCCACTGGCTCTGGTTAAGAAAACTCACAACATCTTCCGGCAGCGGGTCTTCCTTTTCCACGTCCGTCACGAGGGAAAACTCCACCTGAACGGCAGTGCCGGTATTATCGTCGTTCAGCTCATACAGCGCCATTTCATACTGCGGGCCAAGCGCGATACCGAAAAATTCAATAAAGGTTGAAAGAACGCTCTGTGATCCCAATGTGCCGTCCAATTCCGATTCTCCTTTTTCATTAAGAACGGCCGTCCGTTTTCTGCCTTTTCCTCCGGACGACCGCACTAAGGATAGCACATTTGCCGGATGCGTGCAAGTCAATTTCCGGCAGAGAAAGTCCCGTGGTCGGGAACGCCGCCAAGTTCGGGCATCCGGCTGCCGAGAATACCGGCAGCTGAAAACGCCCCTGCCGCCAGCAGGAATACCAGAGGATACCGCTCCCCCGCAGCGGCGGAGACGAGAACCGGCAAAAGAAAGCTGCCGAAGCTCATGCACATGTTGGAAACGCCGTTTGCCGTGGCCACTTCCTCCGGCTTATATTCTCCAATAAGCGGAAGCAGCGATATTTTTGCCATGTTAAGGCACACAGCGCCGGAGAGGACCAGCGCCGCCAGCGGAAACGCCAGATAGGTGAATGCGCCGAACGGCACGAACCACGCCGCCAGAAGCAGCGCGCCGCCGCTCACGCAGAGCACCAGAAACAGCCGGTCATACCGGCCGACTTTTGCCGTAAGTCCCCCGCCCAGCACGCCGCCGGCGATCATGGAAAGATTCAGGATCGTGCCGATGGCCGCTGCCGCCGAGGGCAGCGCGCCTTTGAAGGTGAGCGCGCGCGTCAGATAAGTATTGAGCACCAGCGAAACACCGGAAGCGATAAAAGCACAGACGGCAACTTTCCAGAGATTTCGGCTTCGCAGAACGGAGGGCATTCCCCGAACGGCAGGGGCGCTGCCGTTCACCGCGCCGGGTGCCGCCAGTTCTCCGCTCAAGAGCCACGCCCCCGACAGCAGCAGCGGTAAAACGGCAATGACCAGAAACGCCGCTCTTACGCTCGGGAACAGATTTCCCGTCGCAAAGCCGATGGCCGCTCCCAGCCCCGCCGAAGATCCGTACAGTCCGAAAGCGACCGGCATTTCCTTTGATGAGAACCATTCTCCCAGCAGCTTTGCCGGAGCGACGCCCGTCGGTACAAGAAAAATACCGGCAATCAGCGTAAGGCTCAGCAGCGGCCAATACGTTCTCACCCAGATACGCAGCAGAAGACAGACAGAGGCCACGGCGAATCCCACGCAGAGGACCTTTTTGCTCCCGACACGGTCGATCCATCTGCCAAAGGGAACACTCAGCACGGCGCCCGGCAAAAACGAAATGGATGCGATTGCCGCCAGCTGCGGTGCCGTGCAGCGGTACAGCGCCATAACGTCATCCGCCCGCGCAGCCAGAAAAATATTGGAGTAATTTACGAAAGCGGTCCCCAGCGATAAAAGCACAAGTACCAGCCACCGTTTTCTTCTCTTTGTCAATTTCCTTCCCCCTTTCTTTTTAAAAGGGAGCGAAGGCCCAGCCTTCGCTCCCTCCGCGTTGCGTTTTTCCGGTCGGTCCTTATTTGAATTCGGGCACGTAGTGGCTGTTGAAGTGGGAATCGGCACGTCCCCATTCGTGCTTGTCCATGCCCTTGAAGTTCGAGCCGTTTTTGTACAGCTTGCCGAGCGTCTGGGCAATGATCTCCATATGGCTGTTCGTATACACGCGGCGGGAGATGGCGATGCGGACATAGTCGATCTCCGGCAGATGGATGGTCCCATCCTCCATCTTCACAGCAAACGCCGAGGCGCCGAGCTCCGCGATGCGGATGCCGCTTTCGAGATAGCAGTCAGCGGCGAGGCACAGGCCGGGGAACTTTTCCGGGGCAATGTCCGGATAGAACTTGCGGGCATCGATGTACACGCCGTTGCCGCCGGTGGGACGGACGTAGGGAATGCCGAACTCGTCAAGGCACTCGCCGAGATACTTGACCTGGCCAATGCGTCCTTTCAGATACTCATAGTCGGAGCCTTCGTACATGCCGACGGCGATCGCTTCGAGATCGCGTCCGGCCAGTCCGCCGTAGGTCTGGAAGCCTTCGTGCGCCATGTTGCTGATGGCGGCGCGCTCGTACAGCGCCTTGTCGCGGCAGCAGAAGAAGCCGCCCATATTCACAAGACCGTCCTTCTTGATGGACATGACGGCACCGTCAAAGTAGGAGAACATCTCGCGGGAAATGTCCCGGATGTCCATATCCTTGTAGCCCTCTTCGCGCTCTTTGATGAAATAGCAGTTTTCAAAGCAGCGGGCTGCGTCGGCATAGTAGGTCAGGCCGTGCTTGTGCGCGATCTCGCCGCACTCACGGATGTTCGCCATGGAGACCGGCTGGCCGCCGTTGGTGTTGCAGGTGATGGTCATAATGACGTTGCCGACCTCGCCCTTGTGCTCGGTAAGGAAGCGGTCGAGCTTCTCGGGATCCATGTTGCCCTTGAAGGGGTGCTCGAGCTGGCTGTCATAGCCGGGTGCGGCCAGCAGATCCTCCGCCCACATGTTGTACTCCATCGCGGCGCCGCGGGTGGAGTCGAACGCCATATTGGTCACGACGTACTTGTATTCCGGGTGGCCCGTGTACATCATGCGCGCCAGCAGAAGGTCGGCGGCGCGCCCCTGATGCGTGGGAACGACGAACGGGAAGCCGGTCACGTCCTGAATGGCCGCTTCAAACCGGTAAAAGCTCTCGCAGCCGGCATAGGACTCGTCGCCCATCATAATGGCCGCCCACTGCTTGTTGCTCATGGCGGACGTACCGGAGTCGGTCAGGCAGTCGATGTAAACGTCTTCCGCTTTCAGCTGGAACACGTTCCACGCCACCTTCTCCAGCGCGGCACGGCGATGCTCCGGCGTCGTCGTTTTCAGCATTTCCACGGCCTTGATGCGGAAGGGCTCGGCATACTTGTAGGACTGCATAGACATAATCATATTCTCCTTTTCATTTATTGTTATTTCAAGTTCACAGGACAAACGACAGAATGGTGAATGCGGCGAGGGAAATTCCCAGATCGATCCAGCGGTACGGCATCATGCATTTGGAGAGGATGACCGGATCGACCTCGTTCGCGCCGGAGTTTTCGATCAGCACATCAGAAATGGGCGAGCTCTGATCGCCCCACTGACTGCCGGAATACACCGCGGCAAACGCCAGCGCGGGGTTGGCTCCCGTAGCGAGCGCCAGAGGCATGACCAGAGGCAGCATGACAACGAGCGCGCTGCCGAGAGAGCCGGTGGCATAGCCGATAAGGAGCGACACAAGGAAGCCGATGATCGGGATCAGCACCGGCGGCATCGTATTGGCAAAGGACGCAACGATGAAGCCGGAGAAATCGATCAGCTGCAGCATGTAGCCGAGCGTGAAGCAGAGCGCCAGCATGAAAATGAGCCCCGCCTGCTCCAGACATCCGGCGACCAGCTCGTCGCCAAACGTCTTGAACGGCATTTTGTGCTTTACCGCTACATAGACAGCCGTCGTAATTGCCGCAAGGAACGCAGCCGGAACAACGACGATCTCTCCCGCCATCAGGGAAGTAAGAACCATAAAGCCGATCATGGAGCCCATGGGCCAGAAGAACGCAAACCAGTCTGTCGCTACGTCTCCACCCATAATGGTCTCTACGCCCGGGCCCTCCGTTTCCTTGCGGACGTTCACGCCGCGGCTGGAAAGCTCCTGCTGGCGCTTCATTTCGCCCATATCGGGGATCACCTTCAAAACGACCAGAAGACAGAGGACGAGCGCGACCCAAGTATGGATGCTCAAACCGCACACCTTGTAGAAAAAGGCGATCGCGTTCACGTCCGGCAGGAATGCGCCGGCCATAGCGACGCAGAACAGGAAATATGTGCCGCCCGGGAACGGTGTTGCGATATTGGGCGCAACGGAAGCTGTTATGTACGCCGACTTATACGGCGACAGACGCTGACGGTCTACGACCGGCTTCACGATCCGGCCCACGGCGATGTTGGCAAGGCCGTCCTGCACGCCGATGATGAGAGACACGAGGAAAATCAGAAGCCCGGCCTTTTCCGCGCTCTCCACCTTGCGGTGCGCCCATTCCTCAAAGGCTTTGAAGCCGCCGCCGAGACGCATGAACCGCAGCATAACGCCCAGAGGGATAAAGAGTACCAGAATAAAGCCGTTCCCCTGGATCCCCTGCAGAATGTAGTCCGCCATGGGGACCAGGAAGTTTACGCCGTTAATGAGAATCGAAGAATAAAATATACCGATGAAAAGCGCGATAATAACATTTTTGGTCAACAAAGCCACAGCAACTGTCAGAACGGGTGCTAATACAGATAGGATTCCTCCCATGGAAATGTTACCTCCTTTTCGTTCTTTTCGCCGTAACGGCGAATCGGTCACGCGGGGATGCTCCTAAGGGGGATGTCATATTTGCTCTTACAGATGTGGCCACAACTGTAGCTTGATTATGTAATAAAATTCTCGCATTGTCAACTGCATAATAATTTTTTATTGTAGATTACAGTTCTCGAGTTGCTTGCTGTTTATATTGCACAACAGCGCTCTCGTTTATCCGCGCAGAAGTGTAAAAGTAACCCCCCAGTAAAACTGGGGGTTCTTCCTATGCGGGCGAAGCCCTCTGCTCCTCGCGTAACGCGTAAACGTGTAATACGGTCTGCCAGCTACGCAGGGATTGTTACTTGCCGCCCGCAAACGGGCCAATAGAGGCTATCGTCTCACATAGCTGCCGGAGTATTTTTCCTATTGCCGCGCACTTCTCTTTGTAGAACACTTTTCTTCGGTATTTCGGCGCAAACACTATGTGATATTTGCAATTCCACTTCGTATGAGATAAACTGTTTATGTCATTCAGGCTCATTCTGAATGTCCTCCTTTTGCTTTTCGGGTGCAGTTGGCAGACCGCACGCTTATTCTAAAGCAAAAGGAGTTTTTTGTCTGCCTCATCGCCTTAGGCTCTTTTGAACCACGCGTCTAACGCGTGGTTTTCGGATATACAAAAATCGCGTCTGCCGGTAAAGGCAGACGCGAAGTATCTTTTAAAGCGTTTTCGGATGTATTGTCAGCGTGCGGAGGTAGGCCTTGTGCTCCTCCGTGACGCGATAGCTTTCTATCGCCTTGCGGATGGTTTTGTTATGCGTCCATGGGGCGAGGCGGCGCTGCTCGATGTACGGAACCGCCGCTTCGTACTGCTTGGCGAGGGCTGTGGCAAAGTACCAGGCGATCATCATGTTTACATAATATTCTTCGCTTTTAATTATGGAAACCTCTTCGAGATATTCCGGGCGGAAATCCGCGTCAAGATAGTGCGTCATAAGCATTTCGATGCCGAAGCGGACGGTATAGGTCTCGCCGCTTTTTATCCAGCGGCGGCACTCGTCCGGCAAATCCGGAGGGTGCTTTTTGAATGCCTTCGGGCGCAGCGCGTCGCAGGTCGCCCAGTTGTCAACGTAGGGCAGAAAGGCGTCGAGCGCGGCGACGGCGGCGGCATAGTCCTTTTCCTCGTTCAAAATCAGCGCGTGGAGGTTGTTCTCGTCCAAATACCGGTGCGGCAGATCGGCGAGAAAGAGGCCGATGTCGGGTTCCCGGCAAAGCTCTCGGACGAGCGCGCGGCAATCCGGCATACGCACGCCGAGAACGCTCTCCGGCGGAAGCGTCGGGACGAGCTTTGCCATGAAGGGCGCGTTTTTCTCGTCTTGCAGCGCAAGGAGCCGCGCGCGCACCGCCTCCGGCGCGCCGCTCACTTCTCTATGCGCTCCGTGCGCCAGATCTCGCCGGTCTCCACGTCCTTCCATGTGAAAACGCCGTTTTCCCAGAGCATATAGCTGTGGCGGCTTCCTTCCTTCGGGATGGATACGGAGCCAGGGTTTACATAATAATTCCCGTTCTTCTGCTCGAACGCTGGGACATGGGTATGTCCGTAGAGCACGATGTCGCCGGGGGCGGCGGCCTTGGACGCCTCGTCGAGATGGTGGCCGTGCGTGAGATAGAGGGTATACCCGTCCGCGAACACGGCGGCGAAGTCCGCGAGCACGGGGAAATTCAATACCATCTGGTCCACTTCTCCGTCGCAGTTGCCGCGGATGCAAAGCGGCGCTTTTTCGAGCGCGTTGAGCATGGCGGCGCACGCTTTCGTGTCGTAATCGCGCGGGAGGGCATTGCGCGGGCCGTGGTAGAGGATGTCGCCGAGCAGGACGAGCTTTGCGGGCTTTTCATCCTCCATGCGGCGCAGCAGCGCCTGCGTATAGTACGCCGAGCCGTGCAGGTCGGACGCGATCATCAGTTTCATTCTTCTATCTCTCCTTTACATTTCGCCGAAGGCGTCAAAGAGGCTCACCTGCCGCGTTTCCGGCAGATCGCCGAGCGCGCCGAGCTTTCGCAGCATGTCCAGGTGGGCGGTACTCACCTTGGGGCAGGCGTCGGAAATATCGTCGATGGAGACGAATTTCGCGCCGGAATCCTGCGCGCGCTTGAGATCCTCCGCCGCCGAGCCGCCGAGACCGGAGATGGCCACGAACGGCGGGCGCAGGCAGCCGTCCTCGATAAGGAATTTGTAGGAATCGGATTTGTAAATATCGATGGGCGCAAAGGTAAAGCCGCGCCGGTAGAATTCGTACACTGCCTCGAGCGTGGTGAGAAGATCCTCTTCCTTCGCCGTCGCGTTCGGGTTGCGGCGGATGGCGTTGATCTTCGCAAGGCATTTGTCGATGCCCTGCAGCATGCTCTCGGCGTCAAAGCCGTCCTTCTGGCTGCGGCGGTAGAAATACGCGCTGTAGTACGCGAGCGGCTCGTGCACCTTGAACCACGCGATGCGGAACGCCATCGTGACATACGCAACCGCGTGCGCCTTCGGGAACAGATACTGGATCTTCCGGCAGGATTCGATCCACCACTCCGGCACGCCGAGCTGCTGCATCTCTTCCACGATGCCGTCCGGCCACGGCTTGCCCTTGTGAATGGCGCCCTTACGCACGGCCTCCATGAATTTGAACGCGCGCTTCGGCTCCATGCCCATGTCGATGAGATAGAGCATGATGTCGTCGCGGCAGCCGACGCATTTGTCGGTCGGCGCAATGCCGTTGACGACGATGTCGTGGATGTTGCCGGCCCACACGTCGGTGCCGTGCGAGAAGCCCGACAGACGGACGAGCGTGGCAAACTCGTGCGGCTGCGTGTCCACGAGCATCTGGCGAGTGAACGCCGTGCCGAACTCCGGCACGCCGATCGTACCGGTATGGCCGACGATCGGGTCGCCGTCCGGGACGCCGAGCGGCTCGGGCGAGGTGAAGATGCGCATGGTCTCCGGATCGTCGAGCGGGATCTCGCGGGCGTTGACGCCGGTGGCGTCCTCGAGCATACGGATCATCGTCGGGTCATCGTGGCCGAGCTCGTCGAGCTTTAAGAGGTTTGCTTCCATGCTGTGGTATTCAAAGTGCGTGGTGATGATGCCGCCGGTCGCGTCGTCCGCGGGGTGCTGCACGGGGCAGAAGTCCGTAACGTCCTTGTCCTGCGGAATGATGACGAGGCCGCCGGGGTGCTGGCCCGTCGTGCGCTTTACGCCGACGCAGCCCGCCGCGAGGCGGTTTTCCTCCGCCTTGGAAACGGTCATGCCGCGCTCTTCGAGATACTTTTTCACATAGCCGTAGGCCGTCTTTTCCGCAAGAGTGCCGATCGTACCGGCGCGGAACACGTGGTCGCGGCCGAAGAGCTCTTCGGTGTATTTGTGGGCGTTCGCCTGATATTCGCCGGAGAAGTTCAGATCGATATCGGGGACCTTGTCGCCGCCGAAGCCGAGGAACGTTTCAAACGGGATATCGAACCCGTCCTTGGCGAGCTTCGTGCCGCACACGGGGCAGGTACGGTCCGGCATGTCCGCGCCGCAGCCGTACTTATCGCCGTTCGGCATGAACACGTTTTCAAAATCGGTGAATTTGCATTTCGGGCAGCGGTAGTGCGGCGGGAGAGAGTTTACTTCCGTGATGCCGGACATGTACGCCACCATGGAGGAGCCGACGCTTCCCCGGCTGCCGACAAGGTAGCCGTGCTCGAGCGAGTTCTGCACGAGCTTCTGCGCGGACATGTAAATGACCTCGTAGTGACGGCCGAGAATGGCGTCCAGCTCTTCTTTGATGCGCGTTGTGACGAGCTCGGGCGGGTTCTCGCCGTAAAGCTCGTGGGTCTTATCCCAGACCATGCGCTCAAGATCCTCCGCCGCGTGCGGAATAGACGGCGGGAACAGATCCTTCGGCAGCAGCTCAAAGCTCTCCACGCTGTCGGCAATGGCGTTCGGCGCGGTGACGACGACGTCGCGGCAGTCCGCCTCGCCGAGATACGAAAACTCCTTGAGCATTTCGTCGGTCGTTTTGAAATAAAGCGGCAGAGGCTTGTCCGCGTCCGGGAACTTGCGCGACGCCATAAGGATATGGCGGTAAATCTCATCCTCCGGTTCGAGGAAATGCACGTCGCCGGTAGCAACGACGAGCTTCCCGAGCCGCCGGCCCAGCGCGAGGACGCGGCGGTTGAATTCGCGCAGGTCCTCCTCGTCGCGCGCTTTGCCGTCGTTGATGAGGAAGTGGTTGTTGCACAGCGGCTGAATTTCAAAATAATCGTAGAACGCTGCGAGCCGGTCAAGCTCGGCATCGCTCCGGTTGCGCACGACGGCGTCGAAAATTTCACCCGCCTCGCACGCCGAGCCGATAAGAATGCCCTCGCGGTACTGCATCAGAAGGCTCTTCGGGATGATGGGGCTTTTCTTGAAGTGCTCCAGATGCGATTTGGAGATGAGCTCGTAGAGATTTTTCAGTCCTGCCTTGTTCTGCACGAGCAGCGTGATGTGACGCGGGCGGCGGGCGTCGTTTTTGCGCAGCTCCGCCACGAGCGCTCCGGCATCCGAGAGCGTTTTCGCGCCCTTGTCCGCGAGCCGCGGGCGGAGGGTCGTGAAGATGCGGGCGCACACGGCGGCATCGTCGCTCGCGCGGTGGTGATTGAAGTCCGGCAGACCCAGCGCGTTGGAGATGATGTCGAGCTTGAATTTTTTGAGCTGCTTCAAAAGCGCCTGCGCGATGGGGAGCGTATCGATGTATACGGGGTCAAACGCAAGACCGCTGCGCTTTGCCGCGGCGGTGATGAAGCCGATATCAAAGGCGGCATTGTGCGCCACGAGCGGAAAATCGCCAACAAAGTCCAGAAACGCGCGCACGGCCTCCGCCTCGCCCGGCGCGCCGTACACGTCGCGGTCGGTGATGCCGGTGAGCTGCACGATCTCCGGCGGGATGGGCATGCCGGGATCGACGAACGTTTGAAAGCTCTTCGTCACGACGCCATTTTCCACGCGCACCGCGCCGATCTCGGTGATGCGGTGAATGTGGCTGTCCAGGCCGGTCGTTTCGATATCAAAGCCGACAAAATCGGTATCGAGCGGGAGATCGCTCTCCCCGTGGACGGCGAGAAGGTCGTCCACATCGTTGATATAGTACCCCTCTACGCCGTAAATGACCTTGATGCCGCACTTGGCCCCCGCGTGCCAGAACTCCGGGAACGCCTGCGCGACGCCGTGGTCCGTCACGGCGATGGCGCGGTGGCCCCAGCGGGCCGCCGTTTTCACCGCGGCGGTCGGGTCGGTGAGCGCGTCGAGCGTGGAGTAGCGCGTGTGGAGATGGAGCTCCACGCGCTTGTCCCCTTCGGCGGTGTCCTGCCGCTGCGGGGCGGTTTCCCTGGCGATGGCGGCGACATCGATCGCCATGTCGTTATCGTAGCGGTTGAAGATCACGTCGCCGCGCACCGTGAGATAGTCGCCGACGCGGATCTTATCGAGGATCGACTGATCGTCGCCCTGGCGGATGTACTTGGAAACGTGGATGCTGCCGGTATAGTCCGTCATATCGAAGCTCAGCACCGCGGCGTTCGTTTTCTGTATTTTCCGGCTGTCCGCGGCAAAGACCTTGCCCGTCACGCTCACCGTGCCGGACTGCAGCGTAAGCTCGGAGATATCCGTTCTGTGGTTGTCCTTCGGCAGCTTGCCGAAGAGAACCTCACCGCTCTCCGCTTTTTTCGGCGCGGGCTTTGCTTCCTTTTTCGGCGGCGCGGCCTTTTTCTCCGCCGGGGCCGCCGCGGGCGTATTGCCGGTGATCTTCACCCGCGTAAACCCGTATTCCGCCGCAATGCGCCATTCGAGCATGGCGATATCGGAGGGCGTGCCGGGCGCGGCAAAGCCGGCGGCAATGTCCATCGTCCGCTTCTCGCGCGAGACGACAACGTTTTTCACCTTTGCCAGCTCCAGCCCGCCGCACTTATCCCGCAGGGCGGCGCAGCAGCCGAACATATCCAGAAATTTGACTTCCTGTGCCATGAATTATTGGTTCTCTCTTTCAATTAGTTCCACGAGCGCGTCCGCAAGCCTGTCCGACGCTACGCGCGCCACCGGCTCGCCGTGCTTGAAAATGACGCCCTCGCTCTTGCCGCCGGCGATGCCGTAATCGGCATGGGATGCCTCTCCGGGGCCGTTCACGACGCAGCCCATCACGGCGACCGTGATGTTCCACGGCTTATCGCGCAGCCGTGCCTCGACCGTCTTTGCTGTACCGATGAGATCGTATTCCGTCCGCCCGCACGAGGGGCAGGACACGAACTGCACGCCGGACCGCAGCCCCAGCGCGCGCAGGAGCTCCCCGCCCGCGTGCGCCTCTTCCTCGGGCGCATCGGTGAGGGAGATGCGGATCGTATCGCCGATGCCGTCGAGCAGCAGAGCGCCGATGCCCGCGGCGGATTTCAAAATGCCGCGCTCCTTCGTCCCAGCCTCCGTTACGCCGATGTGCAGCGGATAATCGCACAGCGTCGAAAGCAGGCGGTTGGCCTCCACGGTCATGGCGACGTCGCTCGCCTTGACGCTGATGCAGATATCCACAAAACCGCAGTCCTCCAGAAGCTTTACATGACCGAGCGCGCTCTCGCAGAGGGATTTCGCGCACAGACCGTATTTTTCGAGCAGGCCCTTTTCCACCGAGCCGGAATTCACGCCGACGCGGATGGGGACACCATGGTCGCGGCAGGCGTCCGCCACCATACGCACCCGCTCCGGAGAGCCGATGTTGCCGGGGTTGATGCGGATCTTGTCGAAGCCCGCCTCCACCGCGGCCAGCGCGAGCCGGTAATCAAAATGGATATCCGCCACGAGCGGCAGGCCGGTGCCGCGCCGGATCTCCGGCAGGGCGCGCGCGGCGAGCTGGTTGGGCACGGCGAGACGCACGATCTCGCAGCCCGCGGCTTCCAGCCGCCGGAGCTGCGCGAGCGTGGCGGCGACATCGTCCGTGTGCGTGTTCGTCATCGACTGCACGGGAATGGGATTCCCGCCGCCGATGGGCACGCCGCGGACACGGATGGTTTTCGTGATCTTTCTGTTCATCGGCGAATGATCCTCACAATATCGTTGTACATCAAAAGCACCATCAGCCCGAGCAGGAGCAGCAGGCCGATGTAATGGATATATCCTTCAATGCGCGGGTCGGGCTTTTTCCCGGTGATCTTTTCAAAGAGCGCGCTCAAAAGGAGCGTCAGGATATGGCCGCCGTCAAGCGCCGGGAGCGGCAGAAGATTCATCACCGCAAGGTTCACGGCGATGAACGCCACGAGGAACACGACGTTCGCAATGCCCTCCGATGTGGACTGCGCGCTCTGCCCGGTCTCGTTGATGATATCCACCATGCCGACGACGCCGGTCATATCCGACATGGACGCCTGCCCGGTGAAGAGCTGCACAAGTCCCGCGCGCACCATGCGCACGAAGTCCAGACAGTTGTAGAAGGAGTATTTCAGCACATTTCCGACCGTGGGCGCGGCGATCGTGAAGTTGACGCCGTATTTTTTCACGGTCTGCCCGTTCACCTCATAGTCCACGGGCACCATGTGGTAGTTATCCAGTTCGATCCGCTTTCCGTCGCGGAGTATGACGAGATCAAGATCCCCGTCCTCGTCGGCGGAGGCGTATTGAATGAAGTTGCCGGTAAAGAAGATCCGCTCGCCGTTCACGCGGCGGATCTCGTCGCCGGATTGCAGCGTGCCATCATACGGGCAGCCGTCGGCGAAGCCGGCGATGACGGGGCTGTTGAAGCCGCCCGCGCCGGCATAGAGGATGATGACGAGCACGAGACCGAGCAGGAAGTTCATCGCCGCGCCCGCGACGAGAATGAGAAGGCGGTGCCAGACGCTCTGGTTATTGAATGCTCTCGGATCGTCCGAGGCTTCCTCCTCCCCCTCCATGGCGCAGAAGCCGCCGATGGGAAGGGCGCGGAGCGAATAGACCGTTTCCCCCTTCTGCTTATGCAGAAGCTGCGGGCCCATGCCCATGGAAAACTCCGTCACCTTCACGCCGCACGCCTTTGCCACAAGAAAGTGGCCCAGCTCGTGGACAAATATCAGAATGCCAAATGCGAGAATTGCAAGAACAATGTACATACTCAGCCGATCTCCCTGCGGACAAGCTCGCGCGCTTCCGCATCCGATGCCAGAATTTCCTCGAGCGTGGGCTGCGCGATAAACTCCGCGCGCTCCACAGCCGAAGCCACCAGACGGTAGATATCATTATACCCGATCCGGTGTCCCAAAAACGCCCCTACCGCGATCTCGTTGGCCGCCGACATGACGCACGGCACCGTGCCGCGCGCTCTCGCGCACTCCATCGCAAGACGGAGGCACGGCAGCTTCTCCAGATCGGGATCTTCAAAATGCATGGAACCGAGCGCGGCGAAATCCATCGGCTTCGCCGCCGACTCGCGCCGCTCGGGATACGTGAGCGCGTACTGGATGGGAAGACCCATATCCGCCACGCCGAGCTGCGCGATGACCGTGCCGTCGAGCAGCTCCACCATGGAGTGAATGGCGCTCTCCGGGTGGATGACGACTTTGATCTGATCGGGCGTCACGGCGAAAAGATGCATGGCCTCGATAAATTCCAGACCCTTGTTCATCATCGTGGCGCTGTCGATGCTGATCTTCGCGCCCATGCTCCAGTTCGGATGGCGCACGGCGCGCTCGGGCGTGACGTCGCGCGTCTGCTCGAGTGTCCAGCCGCGGAACGGCCCGCCGGAGCCGGTGAGAAGAATGCGCCGGAGCTCGCTCTTATCGCGTCCCGCCATGGACTGGAAGATCGCCGAGTGCTCGGAATCGACCGGGAGGATCTCCGCGCCGCAGCGCGCCGCCTCCGCCATAACGATCTCGCCCGCGCACACGAGCGTTTCCTTGTTTGCGAGCGCGATGCGGCGTTTCTGATGAATGGCGGCGAGCGTCGGGCGAAGACCCACGCTGCCGGAAATGCCGGTCACAACGCAGTCCGCCCCATCGACCGTGGCGGCGGCGACAAGGGACTCCTCCCCTTCGCCGATCTCGATATCCGTGTCCGAAAGGCGCCCCCGGAGCTCCTTTGCCGCGGCGGGGTCCATAACGGAGATATACTTCGGGCGGAACTGCCGCGCCTGCTCCTCGAGCCGGTCCACATCCCGCCGCGCCGCAAGCGCGAGCACGGGAATACCAAGACGGCCGGCTGCCTGAGCAGTCTGCCGTCCGATGGAGCCGGTGGAGCCTAAAATGGAAATTGCTTTCACCATAAAATGATCCGTCCTTATGCCGAAATCGCGGGCAGGAGCAGCATCCACAGCTCCGTGAGCGGCGCGAGATAGTACATACTGTCAAACCGGTCGAGCATGCCGCCGTGACCGGGGAGGATATTGCCGTAATCCTTGATACCGTACTGGCGCTTGAACGCCGAAAATGTGAGATCGCCGAGCTGCGCCACAACGCTGCCGACAAGACCAAACGCCGCGAGCGAGACGAGATTGGCGCTCAGGCCGCACGCGCGGACGATGACGCCGTACAAAAGCGCCATCGCGGCTCCGCACACCGCGCCGCCGATGCCGCCGGCGACGGTCTTATGCGGGGAGATGGCCGGGGCGAGCTGCTTTTTGCCGAACGCACGGCCGCAGAAGTATGCGCCCGCGTCGCTCCCGAAGGCGACGACGAACGGCAGAAACGCGCGCACGCGCCCGACGATACCGTCATGCGTGATGCGAACGAGCGTGGAGTTGCCATTCAGCAGCTCCGGAATGGAGATCGTCGTTTCAAACTGCGCGATGCGAAGGAGCGTAGAGAGCATCATCGGCAGCACGCCGCCCGCGAGCATCGAGATGGCGACCATTTCCATGCTGATCTTGCGCGGCGTGGAAAAGCACGCCATCATCTCGCACGAGAGAACGAAGAAGAGGAACAAAAGAATGATCGCCGCCATGCGCAGATCGAGCCCGCCGAAAATGGCGATCGCCACGGCGGAGAGGATGGAGGAAATATACAGCCGCTTCGGCGCCTGCCCGATGGCGCAGCGCATAAGCTCAAACGCCACAAAGCCGCAGATGACCGCAATGATCACGCCGAACAGCCAGATGGGCGCAAAAAACACGCCCAAGATTAGAACGGGGATGCCCACGAGCGCAGTCAATACTCTTTTTTTCACGCTTTAACACCTCCGAACCGACGGTCGCGGTGCCGGTACTCCGCAACGGCTTCGTCAATGTCTTTCTCTGAGAAATCCGGCCAGAGCACATCGGTGAAGTAAAGCTCCGAGTAAGCGCTCTCCCACATGAGGAAATTTGATATACGATATTCACCGCCCGTGCGGATTATGAGATCAGGGTCGGGAATACCGGCGGTGTCGAGATACTCCGCCATCGCCGCCTCGGTGATCGTTTCGCCGGGGTGCTCCGCGGCAAAGCGGTTCACGGCGCGGACGATCTCGTCGCGTCCGCCGTAGTTCAGGCATACGTTCGCCTGAAAGCAGCCGGGCAGACGCGCGGCGATTGCGTCGGTTTTATCGATCAAGCCCTGAATGGCGGGTGAAAGGGCCGTCGTATCGCCGAGGATTTTCAGGCGGATCCGGTCCTTTTCCATCTTTTCAATGGATTCGTGCAGGTAGTTTTCCAAAAGGCCCATGATCGCGCCGACTTCCTCATCCGAGCGCTTCCAGTTTTCCGTGGAGAAAGCATACACCGTGAGATAGTCCATGCCAAGGTTTTTGCAGTACGTTGCAATGCGCCGGAATGTCTCCGCGCCGACGGCGTGGCCCGCCTTGCGCGGCAGCCCGCGCTTCTTCGCCCAGCGGCCGTTGCCGTCCATGATAATGGCGATGTGGCGGGGG
>CDYU01013846.1_pt1 | contig 99297 bp, 70 predicted proteins | sample 480701 | NCBI WGS metagenome assembly CDYU01 (sample SAMEA3182105, study PRJEB8094) | gut metagenome | biome: human; feature: gut; material: Stool; isolation source: human stools | place: Canada | collected 2013-02-26 | reverse complement strand
GTTTATAGATAAGTACTTTCGTACATTAAGCAAAACGAAATTCTATCCACACAAAAAACTTGTATTATAATCCACTCCTGACGTTGGAATACAATAACAAATACTTTCAGGACGATGTAAAGTCCTGAAAAATCAAACTGAATGGATAGATAAATATTAGTCTTTTCTCATCGGATTCTTTTAATATCGCTACTCTTTTATTATGTAGTGGTTGTATTATCTTAAATAAAACAAAAACACCGACTTTACATTCTTGGGTGTAAAACTGGGTGTTTGTTTTGCAATCTGCTGATTTTCAGCGTTTGTTGCGGAGAGAGAGGGATTCGAACCCCCGGTACAGTTACCCGTACACCGCATTTCGAGTGCGGCCCGATCGACCACTCCGGCATCTCTCCAATATGTTCGGACTCTTTCAGTCCCCTTACCTTTCGGCCTCCGCGTTTCCCGTTCACCCCAACCCGACTGCCGCAAGGCTAATCAGCAGGGCTCTCGGCTTAACGGTGTGCAAAGATAAGAACTTTTATTTTATGTTGGAACATGTGGGAGGACTTTTTTTGATTTTAATCCCAAAAATGGCTCGGATATTGAGTTTCGCACGATAAAATTGACTACTTTTGCATTATAACGTGACGGTGTGTGAGACCGTGCACCGGCCCCGGCATCAGCACCCGCCGGCGGCGAGCGTAACGTTCCGCCCGCCACACATAATAAACATGCCCGAAAATACGTTTTGGGTATAGGAGGAAATATGTTTTTTACAACAATAAACCTATGTGCGCTATGAAGAACTTGAAAGCATTATTGGCACTGATCCTTGCGGCTGCCGCCGCAACAGGATGTACCACTGCCTACTACGGTTCCAAGGGCAGCGGTTTCGACGACCTCTACGCTACGCACGACAGGGTGGCCATCGCAAACAAGCAGAAGGCTGAAGCCGAAGCCCGTCAGGCCGAGGCCGAGGCCCGCAAAGCCGAATGGGAGGCCATGCTGGCCGAGGCTCAGGCCGACGCCGCCGAGAAACAATATACATCGGGTCAGACGGACTCGGCAGTTCCGCACGTCATAGTCCTCGAGGACGACCAGCCCGAGAGTTTCGTGGCCGACACCTACGAGAGCGCCTATGCGCGCCGTCTGCGCGGCTTCACCTCGCTCTCGTACCGCATGCCCTCGAGCTACTACAACCTGCGTTACAGCGGCGCATACACCTTCGCCACGGCATACGACCCGGCATTCTACAACGTCATGGTTTCGGGTGACGAAGTGTGGGTGGAGCCCAAGTACATAACCTCGATGTTCGGCACGTGGGGCGCCACGAACGCTACGGCAGCGCTCTACTCGCCGTGGTACTTCGGCTGGAGCACCTACGATCCGTGGTACTACTCGTGGTGGGGATATCCCCACTACTCGTGGTGGGACTGGAACTGGAACATCTGCTACGGCTGGCGCTGGGGCTATGACCTCTGGTGGGGCTGGGGCGGTATATATTCGCCGTGGTACTATCCTCACTGGGGTGGCCCGTACTGGGGCTGGGGTCCCCACTGGGGCGGACACTGGGGCGGCCCGCATTGGGGCGGTCATTGGGGCGGTCATTGGGGCGGCCCGCATGTGGGTGCATGGAATGACGGCTACCGCTACCGCGGCGGCAACTACTACGGCTCGCGCAACAACTCGACGCTCGGCGGCCGCGGAAACTCTACGGGCGGATCGTTCGTAAACCGCGGGTCGGGATACTCGACACCCTACCGTTCACCCTCGTCGGGCAATGTCTACGGCGGTTCGCGCGGCTCGCGCGGCGGCCAGACGCTCAACTTCAACAACAACGACCCGGGACGCAGTTCGGGATCTGTCGGGCGCGGCACGGTGACCATACGCGACCATCAGAACTCCGCATTCGACCGCAACAACAGTTCGTCGCTGCGAAACAACAACACCTCGCGCGAGCGTGACAATTCGCTGTTCCGCAACAACAACAATTCGTCGTTCAACAACAACTCGTCGTTCAACTCCAACCGCGGCGGCTCATACGGATCGGGCTTCTCGGGCGGCGGCACCCGCGGCGGTGGCGGAAGCATCGGCGGCGGTGGCGGCTCTCGTGGCGGCGGCGGTTCACGCGGACGCTAACGGGACGAAAGGCGGATATCGCTGCTGGCCAAGTGAGGGATACGCCTTCGAAAAGCAGAGATCAACCTACACGATATCCTGCCGGGCGGCGCCCCGACGGTCCCGCCCGGATATCGGGATATGCGGCATACACTTTGCGGCTACGAGGCCGTAAAGGGATTTTTAATCTAACGGATCATAACGACCCAAAAGAGTTTGACAATGAAACGCGTAATGAAAACAGCCCTTGCGGCCGCCATGCTCCTAATGGCCGGTACGGCATCGGCACAATACAAGTTCGGAGGTCTGATGATGGACCACGACGGCATGATGTCGAACGACATGTACACCCTCTCGCAGGTGAACTTCGGGTTCGGCACCGCCCGCTCGATGGGTATGGCCGGGGCCTTCACCTCGCTCGGCGGCGACATCGCCTCGATAGGCATCAACCCCGCGGGTCTGGGTATGTACCGCCACAACGATATATCGATAACGCCCATGCTGAGCTTCCAGCGCTCGCAAAACAGCGCCCCCGACTGGGGTGACAACTCCCTGACGCGCGCAGCCATGAGTAACGTGGGTGCCGTGCTGAACCTCTACGAGGGGGCCTCGTCTCACGTGGTGAGCTTCAGCGTCGGCATAGCATACAACCGTGTGGCCGACTTCAACTACAACTACGGTTACTCCTCATCGAGCGCACCCTCGTCGTCGCCCTACCGATCGATAGCCGACGCCTTCTCGCGCATGATGGGCCAGAGCCGTCTGTTCCCCTCGGACACCGGATCGCTCAACTACGGATACGGCGACGCCTACTTCTGGGGCGGCATTCTGGCTTACAACGCCTTCCTGCTTGACGTAGGCACCGACGAGTATGGCGATTACTGGACTACGGCCGGACGTCTCGGCGTCAACGCCGGCGTCGGACATACGGTGAACGAGCAGAGCCGTGGCTCGATCGGCGAGTATGACCTCTCGTTCGGCATGAATATCGACAATCTGGTCTACGTGGGTGCCACGCTCGGCGCGCAGGATGTAGACTGGCGCCGCCAGCTATACTACGGCGAGGATTACCTCTACAACGGCCAGACCCCCGTCGCAAGTGACGGCACGCCGCTGCAGAACCCCGCTCAGTGGATGGACTACAATCAGGCGATCAAGGTATCGGGTACGGGCATAAACCTCAAGCTGGGAGTCATCGTCCGCCCGACCGACGGGCTGCGTCTGGGCATGGCCATACATACGCCGACATACTATATCCTCAACCGCAAGTATCAGGCATACATGGCATCGAACTTCAACGACCGCGGCGACACCACCCCCTCGCTCGAGGATGTGTCTCCCTACACGTGGGACTTCGTGTCGCCCACGCGACTGATGTTCGGCGCCTCGTACACCTTCGGCAAGATGGCCGTCATCTCGGTCGACTACGAGCGCGACTGGTACAACGGCATCCGCGCCAAGGACCTGCCCTCGGGATTCGACCTCTCGCTGCAGGACTACCGCTCGGAGTTCACATCGAACTTCAAGGGTTCGAATACGCTGCGTGTGGGTGCCGAGGTCAAGCCCCTGCCCAACGTTGCGCTGCGCGCAGGCTACGGCTTCGCCGGCTCGATGCTGCGCAACCCCAAGGAGTGGTACTACAACACGCCGCTGACCTATCAGACAACATGCTACTCGGCCGGTGTGGGCTTCGCAATCGGAGGCTTCACGATAGATCTGGCATACCAGTATCTCGACACCAAGAATACGTCATACTACCTCTACTACGCTCTTGACGCCGCTACCGGCATGATGGATACCGCAAGCCCCGTCTACTCGACCGACTACACGCGCCACTACGCCATCCTGACCCTCGGATACAAGTTTTAGTGCGCAGGCGCAGGCCGGTTCCCTCATGCGGAGCATCACCACGGCAAAGGCCGCGTAAGGCCGCGTGAAGAAAATAGGGGTGCAATGACACTCGTTACACAAAAAATGGTTACTTTTGTCATCCGGACACGAGTAACCTTTTTTTGTGTCCGCGAAAACGTTACGACTATAACAGCTAAAGGATATGGCAGTAGAGCTTAAAGATCTCACCAAAGTCGAGGAGAACTACTCGAAGTGGTACAACGACCTTGTGGTCAAGGCCGGTCTGGCCGAGAACTCGGCCGTAAGAGGGTGCATGGTAATCAAACCCTACGGATACGCTATCTGGGAGAAGATGCAGCACGTGTTGGACAACATGTTCAAGCAGACGGGGCACCAGAACGCATACTTCCCGCTCTTCATTCCCAAATCGTTCTTCTCGCGCGAGGCACACCATGTCGAGGGCTTCGCCAAGGAGTGCGCCGTAGTCACGCACTACCGCCTGATGAACGACCCCAACGGTAACGGCGTGGTTGTTGACCCCGACGCCAAACTCGAGGAGGAGCTCATCGTACGCCCCACCTCGGAGACCATCATCTGGAATACATACAAGAACTGGATCACCTCATACCGCGACCTGCCGATCCTCTGCAACCAGTGGGCGAATGTCGTACGCTGGGAGATGCGTACGCGTCTGTTCCTGCGTACGGCCGAGTTCCTCTGGCAGGAGGGACACACGGCGCACGCCACGCGCGAGGAGGCCGAGGCCGAGGCCATGAAGATGATAAACGTCTACAAGACCTTCGCCGAGGAGTGGATGGCGCTGCCCGTCATCGTGGGTCACAAGTCTCCCAACGAGCGTTTCGCCGGCGCCGAGGATACGCTTACGATCGAGGCCCTGATGCAGGACGGAAAGGCCCTGCAGAGCGGTACGTCGCACTTCCTCGGGCAGAACTTCGCCAAGGCTTTCGACGTCACGTACACCACGCGCGAGGGCAAGCAGGAGTATGTGTGGGCAACATCGTGGGGAGTGTCGACACGCCTTATGGGCGCCCTTATCATGGCACACTCGGACAACAACGGTCTGGTGCTGCCGCCGAAGCTCGCACCCATACAGGTGGCTATGGTGCCCATATACAAGGGCGCCGAGCAGCTCGCCACCATGACCGAGAAGATGGAGGCCATAGCCGCCGACCTGCGCGCACGCGGCATCAGTGTCAAGGTCGACACGCGCGACAATGTACGTTCGGGCTTCAAGTTCGCCGAGTATGAGCTCAAGGGCGTGCCCGTACGTCTGGCTCTCGGCCCGCGCGATCTGGAGAACGGCACCATCGAGCTGGCACGCCGCGACACCCTCACCAAGGAGACCGTGCCGCAGCAGGGCCTCGCAAACCGCATAGTCGACCTGCTCAACCAGATACAGAAGAACATCTACCGCAAGGCGCACGACTTCCGATCGTCGATGATCACGCGCGTCGATACGTGGGACGAGTTCATCGACACGCTCAACAACAAGGGCGGTTTCATCTCGGCACACTGGGACGGCACCGTCGAGACCGAGGTGGCCATCAAGGATGCCACCAAGGCGACCATACGCTGCATTCCGCTCGATGCCGAAGAGGAGGAGGGACGCTGCATCTACACCGGCAAGCCCTCGCACCGCCGCGTGCTCTTCGCCCGCAGCTACTAACAGCCTCGCGGCCGCCATCGGAGGCGGCACGGCAACTTGTACACATAGAAATATCCCCGACAGGAACATTCCCGTCGGGGATATTTCTTCATACAAGGCCGCAGGTCAATATACCGGCTGCGAGACGATATATCCCTTCTGGCGCCACAGCTGCTGCAACGGCGCAACACGGCGGCGGAAATCGCCGAGATCCTTACGCTCGGCCGATGTCCACCCGCACTCGGCATAGGCCGCAAGGCGGGGCAGCGTCTGGTACCATATACGCTCGCGCGTAGGCGTGCGCTCGCCCCACATCTGGCACCCCGTGCCGAGGATGCGCTCTGCCGCCTCGTCGCTCAGCCCCTCGGGACGCGGATCGAACGAATAGGCCTTCTCGAGCGGGATCGCCTCGTATGGATAGTCGAGGTATGTGAACAGACGGTTCGAATTGACCACGTCGTAACCCTTCTCGATAGCCTTGTTCACAAGCGAGATATCGCCGTCCCAGAACTGTACGATAACACCATCGGCCAGACGCTCCGAACGGCTCGCCTCGACGTGGGCCTCGTTGCGGATATTGTCGCCCGTGATCTCGTTCCAGCCGATCATACGCACACCCTTCGAGGCGAGGTATGCCGACATGCGGTTTATGGCCCAGAGCTGCATGTCGGAGCATGTGGGGAGGTTGTGCTCCTGCATGAAGGCCGTGACCTCGGCCGAGTTCTGCCAGTGCGCAAAGCCCGCCTCGTCGCCGCCGATATGGATTATGCGCGAAGGGAAGAGCGCCGCCACCTCGTCCAGCACGTCGTGCAGGAACTCCTCGACCTTGGGGTCGGCCAGCTGGTAGAGGTCGCCCCAGACGCCGTGTCCCTCGACACGTGACGTAGAACCCAGCCACGGGTAGGCCGCAATCGAGGCCGAAGCGTGTGCCGGCATCTCGATCTCGGGCACGATCGTTATGCCGCGGGCGGCGGCATAACGTACGACCTCCGCTATCTCGCGCTGCGTATAGTAGCTGCGGCGGTCGGGATAGAGGCGGTCCCACTCTTCGGGCGTAATAGTCTGGTGCGAGAAGTCGCGCTTTGACCCTATTTCGGTGAGCAGCGGGTATTTGCGTATCTCGATGCGCCACCCGGGATCATCGACCAGATGCCAATGGAAGACGTTCATCTTCAGGCGTGCCATCTCGTCCAGCAGACGCTTGACCATATCCATACCCTGAAAATGGCGGCTCTCGTCGAGCATATACGCGCGCCAATGGTAGCGCGGAGCGTCGTCCACCTCCCCGCACGCATAGCGTACACCTGCATCATCCGCCGTGACGATCTGCCGCAGCGTCTGGAGAGCATTCAGAAGCCCCGCCGTCGTCCCCGCCGAAGCCGTAATGCCGCGGCCGTCAAGGCGCAGGACATAGCGTTCGTTGTTTTCGCGCGCAAGACCCTTGTCGGTTACAAAACGTATGTCGGCACGGCGGCCGCTCACGATGCGCGGCTCGAAGCCGCACTCCTCCAACACCGAGAGCAGGTAGGACTGGTTCAGCGCCGCATCGTCGACGCCGACCGTCACTTCGCGCGGCAGCATCGCCTCCGTACCGTCGAAGCGTGCCGTCAAGGGTGCGGGTACTATCGCCGGAGCACTCGCCGCCGAAGCGGTGGCGTGCATCGGCATCGCCGACAGTGTCGCCGCGGAGAACAAAAGGGTTAAAAGTAGATTCTTAATCATGGGAAGCAGTTTTAAGATGTAATTTAGGTATGATTACCCAAAGTTACGAAAAGCGGCGCGCACAGCCACTCCCCTCGCACGAAAAAGAGCAAAACAGGCATGAAAAAAGTCCGGAACCGAAGCTCCGGACCTTATTACATGTTCCCTCGGCGTGAATATGTCTCTGTCGGCCCCAATACGTCTCCGTCAGGCTTCCCACCGCATTCATATTCCGCGGAAGGCCGTCTCGGGTCATTATATTCAGCCAAGACCTCAACATCACGTCTCCTCCCCACCCTGTGGGAAAGCCCCTTGCCTACTGTTCCTCGGTGCGGTGCTCGCGGAAGATGTTGAAGCGGCGCAGACGCGGGTTGCGGCGCGACAGGATGAATACATCGAGCACCAGCAGCACCAGCGCCGCAGCCAGAGGATATTGATACTGCTCGTTGTACTCCTCGAAGCGCACCGTAGCAAGGTCGCTCTTCTCCATCGCGTCGATACTCTTGACGATCTCGTCCAGACCTATCGACTGCTTGGTGGCGCGGACATAGGCGCCGCCCGTCGTCGAGGCTATCTGCTCGAGCATCTGCTCGTTGAGCTTCGAGACAACCATCTCGCCGTTCTCGTCCTTGATAAACTCGCCGCCGATCTGTATCGGGGCACCCTCGGGAGTACCTATACCGATCGTATAGATGCGTATGCCCTGCTCGGCCGCCTTGCGCGCAGCCTCCACGGCATCGTCCTCATGGTTCTCGCCATCGGTTATGAGTATGATTACACGGCTCTGCTCGCTCTGGCTCGAGAACGACAGCATGGCCTGCTCCAAAGCACGCCCTATGGCCGTGCCCTGTTCGCTCACCAGCGAGGGCGAGATACGCTTGGCGAAGGCCTGAGCCATGCGGTAGTCGGATGTTATGGGCAGCTGCACCTTCGGCTCGCCCGCAAAGACAACCATACCCACACGCTCCTGCTGCAAGCTCTCGAAGAGCTTGCCGATGGCATATTTCGTACGCTCCAGACGGTTGGGTTCGAAGTCCTCGGCCATCATCGAGTTCGAGACGTCGACAACGAGCATCATCTCCACGCCGCGCGAGTGCTCCTCACGCAGTTTGGAACCGAACTGCGGCCGCGCCGCCGCGATGACCAGAAGCATATAGGCCGCGATGAAGAGTGCGGCCTTCAGACGTATGCGCCCGCGTGAAAAGTCGGGCATGAGCTCGCGCAGCAGCTCCGGATTACCGAAACGCGCCACAAGACGACGGCGCCGACCCACCGCCAGCAGATAGACTATCACCAGCACCGGAACCAGTATCAGCAGATACAACAGTTCGACGTTTGCAAATCGGAACATATCAGGGGATGCGTTTAAGTATTATGTTACTGAATACGAACTCGAGCAGCAGCACACCCAGCGCCGCCAGCAGCAACGCCAGAAAACGTTCGTGGTAGACCGTATAGTCGGTAACCTCGACCTTGCTCTTCTCGAGCTGGTTTATCTCGTCGTAGATCGACTGCAGCTTGTCGTTGTCCGTAGCGCGGAAATATCGGCCGCCCGTACGCTCGGCGATACCCTCCAGAGTCTTCTCGTCGATCTCGACATCCATCGGCTGGAACGACATGTTGCCGAACATGTCCACAACCGGATATGGGGCCTTGCCCCGCGTGCCCACACCTATCGTGTAGACCTTGATGCCCATGTCGGCAGCGATATCGGCGGCCATCAGCGGCGCGATCTCGCCGCGGTTGTTCACACCGTCCGTGAGCAGGATTATAACCTTGCTCTTGGCATCGCTCTCGCGCAGGCGGTTGATCGCCGTGGCCAGACCGTTGCCTATGGCCGTACCGTCCTCGATGATGCCGCTGCGTATGCGCGAAAGCATCGTCTGCAACGTACTCTGGTCGGTCGTCAGGGGGCTCTGCGTGAAGGCCTCGCCCGCAAATACGACCAATCCCAGACGGTCACCGTAGCGGTCGGCGATGAAGCGTCCCGCCACCTCCTTGGCCGCCGTGATGCGGTCGGGCTTGAAGTCGCGCGCCAGCATCGAACCAGAGACGTCGACCGCAAGCATGATGTCGATACCCTCGGCGCTCGAACGGCGCTGCTCGTCGACATCCTGCGGGCGCGCCAGCGCCACAACCAACAGCACAAAGGCCGCACACCGCAACACGAAGGGCGCATGCCGCAGCCAATAGCGCAGCGTACGCGGCGCGCGGCGCACACCCTCGATCGTCGAGATGCGTATGGCCGCGCCGCCCTGCAGCGTGCGATAGATATAGTAGGCTATCATCGGCGCCAGAAGCACCAACAGCCATAAAAGATATGGATTTGCGAATCTCATGTTTTACATCTTCTCTTTCATCCGCACGCGGCCGCCTCAGGCCGCACACGGCCCGTTACCAGTTCTTGCGGCCCTTGACAATGACGCCCTTCTTCTTCTCGTCGATCTTGTCCTGCGTCTTGTCCTCCTGTGCCTGTATGGCATCCAGCAGCTGCTCCTGCTGCTGGCGGCTCATGCCGCTGCGCGAACGCCCCTTGTCATTCTGATCCTTGCCATCATCACCGCCGTCATTCTGACCGTCCGGATTATTCTGATCATCTTGATTTTGATCGTTCTGCCCGTTCTGATCGTTCTGCCCGTCCCCGTTCTGATCTTGGTTCTGGTCGTTCTGATCCTTGTTTCGGTCATTCTGTCCGTCTCCGTTCTGATTCTGGTTCTGATCCTGATTCTGGTCTTGGTTCTGGTCCTGATTCTGATTCTGGTCCTTGTTCTGGTCCTGATTCTGCTGGTCGTCCAGAAGACGTTTCGTGTATGCGTAGTTGTACTTGGCCTCCATGTCGGCAGGATTCAATTCCAGAGAGTGGCGGTAGCTCGCCAGAGCCTCCTTGAGCTTCTTCTGCGCAAACTGCGCATTGCCCAGATTGTAAAAGGCCTCGGCACGCTCCTCGTCGCTGCGCAACGAGTCGGCCGCCGCCGCTGTCAACAGCTGCTCGGCCTTGTCGTACTGCTCAGTACGGACCATCGTATTGCCCAGATTATAGGTAGCCTCGAAGTTCCCGGGAGCACTCTCCAACGCTTGCTTGTAGCTGTCGGCACTCAGATCATAACGCTCGCGCGCAAACTGACGGTTGCCCTTGCGCACCAACGACCGCTCGGGCATGCGCTGCGCCACGGCCGTCGCCGTGAGACCGACAACCGCCGCAAGCGACAATAACATATATCTCACATATCGTTTCATTTCTCTGCCTGCTTTGCGTTCCTGTCCGACGTTTCGGCATCCGGCTCCCCGCCCGCATCGGCAGCCGGTGTCTCCGCCGCACCGCCATTGCCTTCGGGCTTGCCTTCCGTCTTATCCCCCGTCTTCACATCGCTCTTATCCCCCGTCTTGCCATCGCTCTTGCCACCGGCGGCCGCTTCCGGCTGCTCGGGTTCGGGCTCCGCGGGCTTCGTCTGCTCGACAAAGTCCCAGACGGCACGGTAGGCCGCCTCGTTCTCCTCGGCGGCGGGGGTCGCCTTGGCGAACTTCACAAGATCGGCCTCACGCAGGATCTCCGTAAGGTCCATCGCATTCTTGCGCGGGACGTCGATGCCGCGAACCGCCTCGATGATCTCGTCCGAGGTCATCTCCATGGCCCCGATGCCGAACTGCCCGACAAGGTAGGTGCGGAGAATATCGGTCAATGCCGAATAGTATTGCTTGTGTTTCTCCTGCTGCCAGAGACGCTCTCCGCGCAGCTTCTCCAGCGCGGCGAAGGCTACAACATGCGGCGGCTGTGGCGGCGCCGGACGGAACATGTCGCGCAGCGACCGCCCGTAGTGCGCCAGCACGCGGCGCAGGGCATAAACCAGTGCCGCGATAATCAGCAGCGCCACGATAACCCACTTGATATATCCCGTGATCTCGCCCATGCGGAACGGGAGGGTCTTCTGCGGCTTGATATCGAAGATCGAGTGCGACGTGGAGTCGATCTGGAACGTCGTAACCAGAACATGCAGCGTATCGGCGCCGTAGAGCGTGTCGACGATATTTTTGTCGGCATACATCACCTGCGGCAGGACGTTGTGGATACCCTCCTCGAAGGCCCCCAAAAGATAGCGCTTGCGGATGGTCATGCGGCGGCCGTCCCGCGAGAGCGTATCGATCGGCATATCCTCGATGAGCGAATAGGGCTCCGAGCCGTCACCCCCGAACGAGGGGAAAAAGACACTCTGCACAAGATCCTTGTCCACCTCTATCGAGTAGAGGAAACGGTCGCCTATGCCGATCGAGTCGGGCTCGACGCTGCCGCGGACTACGGGCGCGTCGTCGTCCACCCCGAGGTCGGGCAACGTGTCGGCCCCGGCCACAAACGACGTCACCGTCAGAGCGGCAAGAAGTATCGTTATAAACGGATGTCTCATCGTTGTTTGAACAGTTTAATCAATTCCACCACATAGTCTCCCGAGGTGGATACCACGGCCGTATCGATACGGTTGCGGCGCAGCGTCTCGCCGATGGCCTCGTCGCGCTGCCGCCAGCTCTCGGCGTAGTGCTCACGCACGCGTGCCGACGAGGTGTCGACCCACTGCTTCTCGCCCGTCTCGGCATCCTGAAGCTCCACGATGCCCACATCCGGCATCTCGGCCTCACGCTGATCCCATACGCGTATGCCCACGATGTCGTGGCGGCCCCCCGCAATCTTCAGGGCGTCGTCCAGAGCGTTGCGGTCGCGCGTCGAGTCGATGAAGTCCGACAGGATAAAGGCCGTACAGTGTTTCTTGTTGACGTTGGTGAGGTATCGCACAGCCTCGGCGATGGCCGTACCCTGAGACTCGGGACGGAACTTCACCAACTCGCGTATGATCATCAGGATATGGCTGCGGCCCTTCTTCGGGGGGATGAACTTCTCCACACGGTCCGAAAAGAAGATACAGCCCACCTTGTCGTTGTTCTGCGAGGCCGAGAAGGCCAGCACCGCCGCGATCTCGGTTATCACGCTCTTCTTCAGGCGCTCGCCCGTACCGAACATGCGTGACCCGCTCACGTCGATCAGAAGCATCATCGTCAGCTCGCGCTCCTCCTCGTAGATCTTGATGTGGGGCTTGGTCGAGCGCGCCGTAACATTCCAGTCGATGTCGCGCACATCGTCACCCGCACGGTACTCGCGCACCTCGGAAAACGACATTCCCCGCCCGCGGAAAGCCGTGTGGTACTTTCCGGCGAAGATCTCGTTCGACAGGCCGCGAGTCTTGATCTCGATCTTGCGGACCCGCTTGAGGATATCGTTCTCGTTCTCCTGCATGGCACTAAGGCACTATCACGTTGTTCAATATCTCGGTTATGATCTGCTCCGACGAGATGTTCTCGGCCTCGGCCTCGTAGGTAAGGCCTATACGGTGGCGCAGAACGTCGTGGCAGACGGCTCGCACATCCTCCGGAATGACGTAACCGCGGCGGCGGATGAACGCATACGCACGCGCCGCCTTGGCCAGCGAGATGCTCGCACGCGGCGACCCGCCATAGGCGATCAGCGGCTGCAGCTTCTCAAGGCTGTACTCGGCAGGCTCGCGCGTGGCGAAGATGATGTCGACGATATACTTCTCGATCTTCTCGTCCATATAGACATCCTCCACAACCGAACGCGCCTTGACAATATCCTCCGGCGTGATAACCTTCGACACCTTCTTCATCGCCCCGCCCGTGAGGTTCATGCGCACGATCTCGCGCTCCTCCTCCTTCTTCGGGTAGGAGATCTTCACCTTAAGCATGAAACGGTCCACCTGCGCCTCCGGCAGAGGATAGGTTCCCTCCTGCTCCAGCGGGTTCTGCGTCGCCATCACAAGGAACGGCTCCGGCAGCCGGTAGGTCTCCTCGCCGATGGTCACCTGACGCTCCTGCATCGCCTCCAGAAGTGCACTCTGCACCTTCGCCGGCGATCGGTTGATCTCATCCGCCAGCACGAAGTTGGCGAAAACGGGACCCTTGCGCACGATGAACTCCTCGGTCTTCTGCGAGTAGATCAGCGTCCCGATAAGGTCCGCAGGCAGCAGGTCGGGCGTGAACTGTATACGTGCGAAGTCGGCATCCACGGCCTTCGCCAGCGTCGTGATGGCCAACGTCTTGGCCAGACCCGGCACACCCTCCAGAAGAATGTGGCCGTTCGACAGAAGCCCTATCAAAAGCGTGTCGATCAGATGGCTCTGACCGACAATAACCTTTCCCATCTCCGCGCGGAGCGTGTCCACAAAGACGCTCTCGCGTTCGATGCGTTCGTTGAGTTCCTTGATGTTGATTACTTCACTCATACGTCTTTTTTACTTTTTGCGTCGGTACGCCGTCCCAGAAGGCCGGCCCGATAGCGTGTGTAATATCTTTATATCTTTTTTAACGGTTTTTCCTCCTTTATGCCGCTGCCGCCGCATACGGCGCATACTGCCGTTTTTGCAACTTATGTACCTTATATAACGCAGCCTGCAATTTTATTATTGCAAATATAACCATAAAAAATCACAATATGAACACCTCTTTCGGGGCTCTGCCGCCCGCACCGGCGCATCTCTGCGGCCGCCGCAAAAAAATTGCGCGGCCTCACCGCGCAAATATATTTTCCGTATTACGAAGCCCCCGCCGCAGCGTCACTCCATTACCGTATCGTACATCATCACATATCCCAATCGGCCGCCCCCCAAGAGCCGCCCCCCCAAGAGCCGCCCCGCGTATTAGAGCCACTTCTTGAACTTGAAGAACCAGAAGGTGAAACACGAGATGAAGATCATCAGGAAGAGCGCGAAGATGTATCCCACGGGGATGACGTGCCCGTTCACCTCCCACACCCACTCCAACTCGGGTATGGCCTTGAAGTTCATGCCGTAGATGCTCGCTATGAGCGTCGCAGGCAGGAAGATCACCGCCGCGATGGAGAAGATCTTGACGATCTCGTTCTGTTCGATATTGATCAGGCCCAGAGCCGAGTCCTGTATGTAGTCCAGACGCTGGAAACTGAAGTCCGCATGGTTGATAAGCGAATTGACATCCTTGAGCATGAGCTGCAGACGCGGGTAGACATCGTTCGGGAAGCGTTCGCTCTTGAGGATGTTGGAGAGGATACGCTGGCGGTCGAAGATATTCTCACGCAGCACCATCGTATTCTCCTGCAAGGCGTTGATGCGGTGTATGACGGCCTTGTCGATCGAGTCCTCGGTATTGATGGCCTTGCTCAGCGCCGCTACCTGCTTCGAGACGAACTCCACAAGGTCGGCATCGAAGTCGATACGCACCTCCAGCAGCGTGATGAAGATATGGTAGCCGGTCGAGTAGCTGCGGTAGTTCATCTGAAGGCGTTTCTCCGTCTCGCGGAAGGTGCGAGACTCCGAGTTGCGCACCGACACCAGCACTCCTTCGTTCGAGATGATGAACGACACGGGCTCAACGGTGAAGGTATCGCCCGCCGGAAGGAAGAAATTGGTGTTGGAGATGATCGAGTTCTCGGTCTCGGAGTACTTCGATGTCGACTCGATCTCCTCGACCTGCTGTTTGGTCTGGAGGCTCTCCTCCATGAAGTTCTCGACGGCCTTCTGCTCCTTGATCGAGGGCGCCATAAGATCGATCCACAGAATGTCGTCATAACCCAGATTGTCCAGAAGCTCGGGCTCGGCGTTGCGGATGATTTTGTTGTACTGCTTGAGGTATATGGTAATCATTGCTGCTAAGGTTTACGGGTTGAACTCCTTGTTGGTCGGAGGCTGCGGCAGGCAGATACATCTCCACCGCGGCCGTGAGTCACCGTCGCAGAGGCGGTCACCCCCTTCAACCCGGGTTGGATCGGGGCGTTATGCGTATGCCCGAATTCCAGAACTTTTGCAGCGCCGCGTGTTTCTCGGCATTGAATATGAAGTCGATGTTGTGTGTCAGATAGTCGTACGCATCGTAGGGCTTGCGGTCGAAGCCGTTCTCGACGATAGCCTCGTAGATGGACTCCACGCCCAGCGTGAGCGACCGCTCCAGAGCGTCGATAAGCTCATAGGAGGTACCCTTGCGCGCAACCCACAGCGCGAAGGCAAAGGGCAGCCCTGTCAGCGTCTTCCACTCCTCGGCCAGATCGTACGTATAGGCGAACAGCCCCTCGTGGTCGAAGACCTTGTCGCCGATAAGCAGGAAGGCGTCGTCGATGCGCGCCTCCGCCACCAGCGAATAGTCGGAGAGCGTCCACCATTCGGGCGCGATGTTCCACTTCTTGGCCGCAAGATATCCCGTCAGCTGCACCGACGTGCGCGAGTGGGCATCGAGGAAGATGCGGCGCACGCGCTCGATGGGGCTGTTCGACATGACAACGACGGTGCGCACGGGGCCCGAGGCTCCGACACAGTAGTCGGTAATGATGTTCGTGGATTTCATCTGCGGCACGGCCGCGGCGGGGATAAGGGCTATGTCGGCGCGACCCTCGGCGTAGTTGTCCACACACCCTGCGGGAGGCGCAAGCAGAAGGTCGGCGCGAAGGCTACCTTCGTGCTGGATACCATAGATGAATGGTATCGTATTCAGATACGACACTGCCGCTATGCGAGGAGTGGTGACCATCATCCATAAATACCCCTAATAAGTTAAAAACCAAATATATTCGGCCCCTCGGCCCCTTTTTTGACACACAAAGGTAGCAAATAACGGGCAAAAAAGCAAAAAATCTTGCATCGGACATTCCCCGGCGACCCGTTACGGCCATAAAAACGGCCGTGTCACAGGGGCACGGCCGTGAGAGAGTACCATATTATATTGTTCCACACAGAGTTTTCATTCCATTGCGCGGGCAAATGCGTCTTATCCGCCTTATGTGCCTTATCCGCCTTATCCGCCGCCGCAACATCACGCATTCCGTCACGCGGCGCACAGCACGGCTCTTACCACACTATTACTTGCCGCATACCTGCCGCACGGGGCGATGGATAAAACATGAGATGGATATTTCCCGCAGGCAAATATCACCCATAAAATCGTATCGGCAAAATTTATGTGGTCTGTGGCGCCCGAAGGTTGCGAATGCCTCCCTCCGCGACGCCAACGGACCTATTATGTGGCGAACGCACCCGCCCGACACTCTCTCCGACGCCACGCACGGCATGCCGTGTGCCGTATTTTCGGCACAGCGTCGGCCGCGCAGCGAAACTTTTCAAAAAAAATCCGATATGTAAATAGGAATATATTAAAAATAAACAACTTATGAACTTTTCTCAAAGAGTGAGGTAATGACTTGGAAACAGTTGCTAATTCTGTGATATGCGGTATATTTCTGTCAAACAACTCTTGTTTGGTACAAAGGTACAAAAAATCTGATAAATGAAGAGAAATGTGGCTTTTTTATCAAATGTAAAATGGAATATGCTGGAAAAGCCTTATCTTTGCATACATGAACGGGCTTCTTTTGCCCGCATCTTCTTTATGGTGACACTGATAGCGTCTATTGTTGGTTTGAAAATGATTTAATAACAGATTGATATGTTTAGAGAAATGCGACGTAAGCGGCAATTATTGCCAACAGAAGAAAGCGTTGCCATCCTTGAAAGGATGACGAACGGAACATTGGCTCTTCATGGGGACGATGGTTACCCGTATGCCGTTCCCATCAGTTATGTATATGCTGATGGCAAAATATATTTCCATGGTGCCATGAAAGGTCATAAAGTGGATGCCATTTTGCAGAATGACAAGGTATCATTCTGCGTGGTAGAACAGGATGACATCAGACCGTCTGAGTTTACCACTTACTTTCGAAGTGTGATAGTCTTTGGCAAAGCCCACATATTGACGGATGAACTCGAAAAACGTGTTGCTTTGGGTTTATTGGCAGACAAGTATTCGTATGGCGAAGCTGGCATGGAGGCTGAAATAGCCAAAGGGTTCAATCATTTGTTAATAGTGAAAATTGCAATTGAGCATATTACAGGCAAGGAAGCCATAGAACTGACCAAAAATAGGAATGACCGTCCTTGACATTGCGACCAACGGGAGGACAGCAAGCGGTTTTGGTCTGCCCAAAACACAAACTTGCTACCATTGAAAAACAGAGTTCTGACTTTTGAGTAACTTACCAGCTTTTGGATAAGTTCAAGGATAGCTTGCCGCTTCTGGCTGAATCAAATGGGGTGTCCAGAGGGGTGTAACTCCGTTGGCTCATTAGGGTGTTTTTAGCATGAGCGAAGCGGTGCGTGAAGAAAACGCCCTAATGAGCTATGGCTTTTTGTTTCCCAAAAGCCTGCGGCGGTATCGGGGGCTGTCGGATGCCTTTTTCTTTTCGCCAGTCTTATAGGACATTCCATGCTGTTGTACCAACACGATTGCGTGTCCGCACGTGAGCATGGATTGTGCTGCCGTTCCCACAGCGGACTTGTTGAGGGGCGAAAATCTGATGAAATGATGAATGGACGACATAGCTTACTGACAACCAAAGAAATATACTTTCAACATCTTTTCATCAAACCGCTCGCCAAAAGAAAAGTGATGAATGGCATTGTGTTTCCATTCTCTTTTCATCAGCTCAATCCTTTTGTTGAGGGTTTGATGAGGATGTAAGTCACTGTAATTCTTTATGTTTATATACACTTTCATCAATTCATCAAAATAACAAATTCTTCTCATACAATTATCGTGTCGTATCCGGCAGACTTGCAGGCAAGTCCGATAGTGTTGAATTGTTGAGGAGCGGAAATAACACATTGATGTCCTGCAACATATACCCTCAACAACCGCTTAACAGACCCGTTCACAAAACATTTGGAGGCGAAAAGAAAAAGGAAAGGCGTTGCGGTGTGCAGTTTGCCTTTTCTTTTCAATAGCCGTTTCTTTCTATTGAGTGTTTGTTGAAAGTGTATCTTATTATATATCAACATATTGTTTACTACATTCAACAATTCAACAAAATATGACGGTAAGATTGGCGATTATCACCCTAACACCCACACCTTTGACCGCTACTCAATGCAACCCATAGGACTTGCCTTTCTTTTCGCAAGCACAGCCTTTCCAATAAAGCATTACGCACCATTATCGCATTTGAAGTATTGATACGGAAAGCGAGTGCCACGACCATTGGCAAGGCGTACACGTCCGTAAAGTAGCCGTTGGGCAGCTTGATGCGCCTTTCAACCTCACAAGGATTCAACACTCCGCTCTTGTACACGGCTCGGATGGCGGCACGGAGTGTCGGGGCGATTACATAGAATAGCTTTACCAACTCCATTTCACTCATCCAAACATTGGCGGTATCGGACGGTACGGCAACCCTGCCGTACCCGTCCATCGTGATTGTTGTCCGTTTCATACTCTGTGCGTTTATATGGTGAAACGTCCGTTTACCTTGCTCTCGAAAGCGGATATGTCGTTTTCAAGTTTCTTGTTCGTCACCTTCGCGTAAATTTGCGTTGTGGTGATATTGGTATGCCCCAAAATCTTGCTTACGCTTTCTATCGGCATACCGTAATTGAGAGCCAAGACAGCGAAGGAGTGGCGGCTCAGGTGGAATGAAATCGGCTTTTCTATCCCGCATTTCTTCGCCACAGCCTTGATGCGCTTGTTCACCGTATCAAGCGAGCCGATGTTGAACAGCCGCTTGTCTTTCCTGAACGGCTCGTAACGCTTGATAATCTGCATGGGGATGTCCATCAGCTTAATTTGGAACGGTACGCCCGTCTTCTGGCGTTTCGACACAATCCACGGTGTACCGTTCATCTCAACGATGTTGTCGGTGGTCAGGTTCCTAATGTCCGTGAACGAGATGCCCGTCCAACACCCGAACAGGAACAAATCCCTTGCCAATGCGAAATTGGGATTGTCCAGCTTGATTGCGCCCAATGCTTGGATTTCATCCTCAGTCAGAAAGCCACGCTCCTTGTGGTCGGGGTCGACGTGGTACATCGCAAACGGGTTTCTCGATATCTTGCCGTTGTAGTGCGCCGTGGTGACGATGTGTTTCAACGGTATGGAGTATATCCACACGGATGATTGCGCCAGCCCGACCTCGTTTCGCAGGTACAGGCAGTAGTCACGGATGAAATCCTCCGTCAGTTCGTTCATCGCCATGTCCGTCCGCTTGTAGTGCCTTGTTATGAACTCTGCCACGTATTTGCGGACGGTCAGGTACTTTTGGTACGTGCGCTTGGAGCGGTCTTTGCCCACCCGTTTGGCAAACGCCTCGTTCTCCTTGTCAAAGGCACGCAACAATGTCTCATACTCCGTGCCGATACCTTGGTAGGCATTGCGCACCATTTCTGCCGTGACAAACGCCTCGCGGTCGGAAAGCCGCTGGTAGTGCTTCGTTATCTGCGCCTTGATGTTGTCAAGGGCGTAGTTTACTGCCACCGCCTCACGACTCTTGCCTTTCGCCCTGTTGCCTTTGGCATCCCACAAATCCTTGGAGATGCTTTGTTTGCAACTGAACTGCGCGATAGTTCCGTTGATTGTAACCCGTCCCATGATGGGGACAATTCCGTTCTTCTCCTTGCTTCCGTTTACATAGAAGACTGTCTTGAAAGTGCTCCTCATAATCCTACTTTTTTGTTTGGTGCAAAATTAGTTTACGGGAGTTGTAAAGGCAGAATGTAAACCTACGCAGAACGCAGAAATAGAGACCGTTAGTGTTAAATGGGCATCAGGTATCGGGTAATGGTTTGGAAGTGCATCTGCTGCTGCAATCTGCCTAAATCCGTTTTCCCGAACTTATGCCGTTCTGTGCCACTCGAAGCCAAACTCTCTGACAGTCAGTGAGAATGCTCAAATTCGCTTATTTTTGCTCTTTATCCTATTCTTTTCATAAAAAAGGGTGCGATACCGCAATCCGAGACCTCGGAAAAAAGATTTTTTTGAGTATCTTTGCCGCGATGGCATGATTGTGTCCGGACAGCGCGCCCGGCAGCCATCCAGACGCAAAAGAGACAACGAACAAAATATAAGACAGTAGTCAAACGAATAAAACTCTAAAGTTATGTTTGCAATCGACAATTACGATTTCAAGGGCAAGCGTGCCATAATCCGTGTGGATTTCAACGTGCCCCTCGACGGCGAAGGCCATGTAACCGACGACACCCGCATCCGTGCCGCCATCCCCACCATCAAGAAGGTTCTGGAGAAGGGCGGTGCCGTAATACTCATGTCTCATCTGGGACGTCCCAAGAAGAATCCCGATCCCAAGTTCTCGCTCGAGCAGATCGTGCCCGCCATCGAGGCACGTCTGGGTCAGAAGATCCTCTTCGCAGGCGACTGCATGGGTGAGAAGGCCGCCGAGATGGCCAAGAACCTCAAGCCCGGCGAGGTGATGCTGCTCGAGAACCTGCGTTTCTACGCCGAGGAGGAGGGCAAGCCCCGCGGTCTGGCCGAGGATGCCACCGACGAGGAGAAGAAGGCCGCAAAGAAGGCTCTGAAGGAGGGCCCGCAGAAGGAGTTCGTCAAGAAGCTGGCTTCGTATGCCGACTGCTACATCAACGACGCCTTCGGTACGGCTCACCGCGCCCACGCCTCGACGGCACTCATCGCCGACTACTTCCCCCACGACAAGATGTTCGGATATGTGATGGAGAACGAGCTCAAGGCCATCGACGGTGTCATGCAGAACCCGCAGCGTCCGTTCGTAGCCATCGTCGGCGGCTCGAAGGTCTCGACCAAGATCACCATCATCGAGAAGCTGATGGAGAAGTGCGACAAGATCATCATCGGCGGCGGTATGACCTACACCTTCGCCGGCGCTCAGGGCGGCAAGGTCGGCAACTCGATCTGCGAGCCAGACATGTACCCCGTAGCCCTCGAGATCCTGAAGAAGGCCGAGGAGAAGGGTATCAAGATCGTAACCTCGCCCGACGCTCTTATAGCCGACGCATTCTCGGCCGACGCCAACACCGCCGAGGCCCCTGCCGACAACATCCCCGACAACTGGGAGGGTGTCGACATCGGCGAGCAGGGCAAGAAGCTCTTCCGTGAGGAGATCCTCGGTTGCAAGACCATCCTCTGGAACGGCCCCGTGGGCGTCTTCGAGATCGACAAGTTCGCTACCGGCTCGCGTGCCGTGGCCGAGGCCATAGCCGAGGCTACCGCAAACGGCGCCTTCTCGCTCATCGGCGGCGGCGACTCGGTTGCCTGCATCAACAAGTTCGGTCTGGCCGACAAGGTATCGTATGTATCTACGGGCGGCGGCGCTCTGCTCGAGTACATGGAGGGCAAGGAGCTGCCCGGTGTAGCTGCAATCCGCAAGTAATCCCACTACGGGAACGCATAAAGAGAGGGTTCGACCGCAAGGCCGAACCCTTTTCTTTTAGACCTGCCGACAACAGAGACAGCCCGTCACACCGATTATTGCGCGGTTGTTATGTAGAGCATCGACGGCGTATCCGCCGCACCTGCAACCACACGCACCATCTTTACATCCGAGGCGGCCACACTACCGAAATAGCGTACCATGACATCGAACGGCACAAGCAGCGGCTTGTTGTCGATATATACCTGTACGTTGCCGTCCTGCATCACCTTCAATTCGCCGCCGTCCATATCCACCGCCGGAGCGTCGGCCAAAATGTCGGCCAACGTCTTGCCCTCGTAGGCGGGATGCTTCGATGCCACCCTCATAAAGTAGCTCATACTCTTGCAGGTAAAGCCATTACCGCCGGCCGCAGCCACGGGCTTGCCATCCAGAGGTGTCAGCTTCACGTCCACGGTCTTGACTTCGCCCTTGCCTATATCGACCTCGGCCTTGTACTTGGCGTAGCCGGGTGACGACACCTCAAGGGTATATACGCCGAAATAGCTTCCTACACTGAAATTCCCCTGTTTCTTGCTCTGACCGCCGAAGATAAGACGGTCATTGGTCATCGTCACCACGGCATCGGCAACGGGATTGCCCTTGTCGTCGGTAACCACACCTTTGACACGGCCCATATCATCGGGATCGAACTTCAGGTCTATGCTCGATGCCGTTTCCGACGCTGTGCCTATGGGCACAATCGTAATACCCTGTGCCGAAGCTGCTGCCCCGACAAGCAAAGCTGAAATAAAAAGAACTACTTTTCTCATCATTCCTAATTTAATCACGTATTACTTGGAATAAAAACATACAATTCAAGCATGTATAATATTCCCCGGGCTTGTTATCATAATTTGTTTTAACCAGCTTACCAGAGACCCCACAATTTGGACAAGGCATCATCAGAATATCAAAACCCGGAGGATCTGGGCCATCAAAACCTCCCGATCCAACGAAAGATTGCGATGCCCTGACTTCATAAACAGCAGAAAAGCCTACTGCCACAGCATAAAACGCCACCAATGCAATAATTAAGATTTTTTCATGGCAGTATGTTTTTGATAGGTTTTATACGAAGATACGAATATGCGAACAAAAAACAAATCGAGGCGGCAAAAAAATAATATAAAATTACACAAACACCTCCCCGCATAGCTCAAGGCGAAACGGAGCGCAAAATAAAAAGTATATCGTATGCGTTTTTGCATTACCTTTGCCCTCGTAAACGCGATCCGCACCATGTCCCAAGATGCTCGCACTGCGGCAATAAGGACAATGCGCGCATCGGCGCAGACCATGAAGATACAAACGATACAATAACTGAAGAACGAAGATGAAAAAAAACGTTTTATTCATTTCAATGATTGCTCTTATGACCGCATGCAGCCAACAGAAGCAAGCCTCGGTTCCGGCAATCGATCCGTCGAACTTCGACACGTCGATAGCCCCCAATGAGGATTTCTATCAATACGCCACGGGCGGATGGCAGAAGAAGAACCCGCTCAAACCCGAATTTGCGCGTTACGGCGCCTTTGACGTCCTGCGCGAGAACAACGAGGTGCGCATCAACGAGCTCTTCTCGCAGATGACCAAGTCGACGGCCGAAAAGGGAAGCGTCGAGCAGAAGATCGCCGACCTCTACACCATGGGGCTCGACTCGGCACGTCTGAACAGCGAGGGCCTCGCCCCCGTCAAGGAGGACATGGAGGCCATCATGGCCGTAGCCGACGCCAAGCAGCTCTCGCAGATCGTGGCCCAGATCCACATGCAGGCGGGCAACCCGCTCTTCGGCGTGGGCGTGAGCGCCGACCTGATGAACAGCAACCTCAACGCACTCTACATCCAGCAGTCGGGCCTCGGCATGGGCAACCGCGACTACTACCTCGATGAGGAGAACGCCGCCCTGCGCGAGAGATATACCGCATGGCTCACGAAGGCATTCACCCTCTACGGCATGGAGAACCCCGCCGAGAAGGCTGCCGCCGTTGTCGCCTTCGAGACCAAGATGGCCGAGAAGTTCCGCTCGAACGTCGAGCTGCGTGACATCGCCGCCAACTACAACCCCATGTCGAAGGCCGACTTCACAAAGCGTTACGACGCCATCGACTGGACGGCATACTTCGAAGGTATGGGCATAGGTGACTTCGACACCATCATCGTCGGCCAGCCCGAGACGCTCGACGCCGTCAACCAACTCGTAAAGACGGAGCCCATCGAGACGCTGCGTACATATCTTGCAGCGAACTACCTCGCAAGCGCCGCCCCATATCTTAGCGACGACATCTACGCCGCCTACTTCGAGTTCTTCGGCCGTCAGATGTCGGGCCAGCAGGAGATGCGCCCCCGCTGGAAGCGAGCCATGAGCGTGCCCAACGGATTGCTGGGCGAGGCCGTAGGCGAGATCTACGTCTCGAAGTACTTCCCCGAGAGCGACAAGCAGCGTATGGTGCAGATGGTCAAGAACCTGCAGACCGCCCTCTCGCAGCATATCGACGCCCTCGACTGGATGAGCGACGCAACCAAGGCCAAGGCTCAGGAGAAGCTCGCAACCTTCACCGTCAAGATCGGCTACCCCGACAAGTGGAAGGACTACTCGTCGCTGGAGATCGATCCCGCCCTCACCTATTGGGAGAACCTCAAGCGTGCATCGGCATGGTACACCCGCGACAACATCTCGAAGCTGGGCACCGAGGTCGACCGCGACGAGTGGTTCATGACCCCGCAGACCGTAAACGCATACTACAACCCCACCACCAACGAGATATGCTTCCCGGCCGCCATACTCCAGCCCCCGTTCTATAATCCCGCTGCGGACGATGCCGTCAACTACGGAGCCATCGGCGTAGTCATAGGACACGAGATGACACACGGATTCGACGATCAGGGCCGCCAGTTCGACAAGGACGGCAACATGAACAACTGGTGGGCCGAGGAGGATGCCGTGGCATTCAAGGCCAAGACCGACATTCTGGTCGAGCAGTTCAACAAGATCGAGGTGCTCCCCGCAAAGGATGGACAGCCCGCAGTCATGGCCGACGGCGCCCTTACCCTAGGTGAGAACATAGCCGATCAGGGAGGTCTGCGCGTAGCCTACACCGCCCTGCACAACGCCCTCGGCAACACGGAACCCGCGCCTGTCGACGGCTTCACCGCCGACCAGCGTTTCTATCTCTCGTACGCCGCAATCTGGGGCCAGAACATACGCGACGAGGAGGCGGCGCGTCTGACAAAGCTCGACGTACACTCGCTGGGCCGCAACCGCGTCAACGCCACGCTCAGCAATATCGACACCTTCTTCAAGGCCTTCAACATCACCGACGGCGCCATGTACCGTCCCGAGTCGGAGCGCGTCATTATCTGGTAAGGGTGGGCTGCGAATCGCTCGCATAACCTCACATCGGTCTTCATCCCGCGGGTGAAGACCGATTTTTTTTGTCTCCGTGCGGCAGCATGGCAGCGCATTTGTCCCAAAAAGGTTATCTTTGCATCAAGGGGCAACACCGCCCGCATCACAAACATACCGCAACATGGAATATCTCAAAGTGGCCATAGCTCATATCGTCGCCCGCATAGGTCTGGGCGACGCCGCCGTCGGGCCGCTCTTTACAGCCGCCATACTTGTCATCATAGCCATCATATCGGCCCTTGCCGTCAAGTTCTTCCGCATGGCCGTCACACCGGCTCTGCGCGCCCTCGTCAGCCAGACCCGCACCGAATGGGACGACCGCCTGCTCAGCCCCGGCGTGCTGCACGCCCTCGCACGACTCATACCGCCCGTAATATGGTATGCCCTGCTGCCGATGGCCTTCGCCGAGAACCCGCTGCTGCTCAACGTGCTGCACAAGGCGTGCCTGATATATCTCACCGTCGTGGTGCTGCTGTTCATACACGCACTGCTCGATACGCTGCAAAACATCTCCTCGGAGCACGAGACGCTGCGCAACCGTCCGCTGAAGGGTGTCTACCAGATGGTCAACCTCATCGCCGCCGCCGTCGGCATAATCATCATTATCAGCATACTCATCGACAAGGACGCCTCGGCCATACTCACGGGTCTGGGAGCCTCGGCCGCCATACTGATGCTCATATTCAAGGATACGATCCTCGGGCTTGTTGCGGGCGTGCAGCTCTCGGCGAACGACATGCTCCGCCCGGGCGACTGGATCACCATGAGCAAATACGGCGCCGACGGATACGTAACCGAGGTGACGCTCACGACGGTCAAGATACAGAACTTCGACAAGACCGTCACTACGATCCCGCCCTACGCCCTTGTGAGCGACTCGTTCCAGAACTGGAGGGCGATGCGCGAGAGCGGCGGCCGCCGCATCAAGCGCTCGCTGCCCATCGACGTCAACACCATAACCGTCATGCCGCACGATGCCGTCGCGCGGCTCGCCGCCGAGGGTCTGGCCTCGGCGGAGGCCGCAGCCGGGGAGCAGATCTCGAACCTGCGCCTTCTGATCGACTACGCCGCCCGCCACATACGCATGCGCTCAGACATAAACCCCGATATGATGCAGATGGTGCGGCTGCTGCAGCCTACGGCCGAGGGCCTGCCCGTCGAGATATACTGTTTCACCGCAACCACCGTATGGCCCGAATACGAGGCCGTGCAGAACGACCTGTTCGACCACCTGATCTCCATCCTCCCGCGCTTCGGGCTGAGGCTCTACCAGCGTCCCGCCGGACGCGACTTCGACGGAGAGGAGAATACGGATACACATAAAGGCAACACATTCGAGGCTTAAACACAAAAAACAGTACGGGCGGCAATCATTTATGGTGACTGCCGCCCGCATCGTTGTCAGAATATTTCTCCCTACTCCATGATGTCGCCCACAGCAACCTGATACTCGTGCCACAGAGAGTCGATATCGTACTGCTCGCCGAGGATATGCTTCACGGCGCCGTCGAACGACCAAGGCACAACCTCCAGAGCGCTGCGGTTGAACTTGCGGAGGAACTCGGGGTCCTTGTTGTCGCGCAGCCATACGAGGAAGTATCCCGTAGTGCGGTAACCGTCCATATAGTTGCCGCCGCGGGGACGTCCGTCGGGGCCGAAGCCGCCGTTGGCAACACGCACGGCATCCGCCATACCCTCGATAAAGGCCCAGAACGTACGGTTCGTGCCGTAGGTGCCGATACCCTGCGGCTCAAGCTGGTAGGCGTGCGTAAGCTCGTGCAGCAGCACGCCGCGCGTCTCGAACATCAGCCGCGCCGTATCGCGCTCGCGTCCGTACGACTTCTCGATATGGCGCGTACTGTAAAAGATCTCGATATCGCCGTTCGAGCCGCCCTTGGCCGAGATGCCGTCCGTATCCTCCAGCGTATATCGTATGCGGTGCACGACGGGGACATTATCCTTGGGCGAGTCGTAGAGCGTCGCCAGCACCGTGCGCGCCTGCTCGCGGATATAGGCCTCGGGGTCGGGGATTATGTGGCGGTAGATGCGCGACCCCTCCGTATCGGGGGCCTTGTCCTCGAAGACTATCTCACCCGAGTCGTACTTCTGCCACGCCTTCGACACGCGGCCGTCGGTAGCGCGCGACCCAGCGCACGACGCCGACACGGCGGCTGCAAGCAGCACCGCCGCAATAACTTTCAGATTCGTTTTCATGGTATGCTTTCTCTTTTCGTGTTCATGGCAGGTGGTTACTCGGCTGCGCCCTCGTCAAGTCCCGTAGTGAGCGAGTAGGGGCGCGCCTCGGGCTGCGTGCCGCGACGGCGGTCGGGCGACGCCGACATGCGGAACTCCCACACGCCGCCGCGCATGATGTCGTCGTAGGTGACATAGTTCTTCGTCCAGCGCTCGCCGTTGACGCGCATCTCGCGCACGTAACGGTGGCCGTCGTCCACACCCTCGGCACGTATCTCAAGCGTACGTCCGTTCGGGAGCGACACCTTCAGATAGGGAAGGTAGGGCGCGCCCAGAACATACTCGCCGCTGCCCGGGCAGACGGGATAGAAGCCCATGACCGAGAATATGTACCATGCCGACATCTGGCCGCAGTCGTCGTTGCCGCTCAGGCCGTCGATGTCGTTGCGGTACATGCGGTCGAGGATCTCGCGCACCCAATACTGTGTCTTCCACGGCTGCGACGTCCATGCATAGAGATAGGGGACATGGTGGCTCGGCTCGTTGCCGTGGACATATCCGCCCAGCAGGCAGTCGGCCGTGATATCCTCATTCTCGGCATAGTATTTCTCCGGCAGGTGCATCGTAAAGAGCGAGTCGAGACGTGCCGTGAAGGCGCGGTCGCCACCCATAAGGTCAATCAGACCGCAGACGTCGTGCGGAGCGTGGAACGAGAAGTTCCACGAGTTGCCCTCGATGAAGCCCTCGCCGTAGGTCTGCAACGGGTCGAAGTCGGCCTTGAAGCTGCCGTCGGCGTAGCGCGGGCGCGCAAAGCCCGTCTCGCGGTCGAAGACGTTGCGGTAGTTGAGCGCACGCGCACGGTAACGCTCCGCCGCGGCCTCGTCGCCCGCATCCAGAGCCGTGCGGTATATGGCCCAGTCGTCGTACGAATATTCGAGTGTCGTCGAAGCGGCCGTGGCGCTGCGGTCCAGAGGCACATATCCCAGCTCCATATACTCGGCCACGCCCTCGTAGTAGGGTACGGTCGAGGTGCTAAGCATGGCATCCAGAGCCGTGCGTACGTGAGTGAAGTTACCCGCCGCAACGGCATCCGCAAGCACCGAAACGGCATGATAGCCGCTCATGCACCAGTTCTCGTTGCCCATGTGGCTCCAGACGGGAAGCATGTGGTGTACGCTCTGGTCGCAATGGGCGATCATCGACCGCACCATGTCGGCGTTGCGATGCGGGAAGAAAAGGTTCAGGAAGGGGTGCTCGGCACGGTAGGTGTCCCACAGCGAGAAGACCGTATAGTTGGTGAAGCCGTCGGCGTGGTGGATATTATGGTCCACACCGCGGTACGAGCCGTCGACGTCCATATATACCGAGGGGTTGATCATCGTATGGTAGAGCGACGTGTAGAACATCGTGCGCTGATCCTCCGTGCCCTCGATCTCAAATCGGCCCATATTGTCGTTCCACGCCTTGCGCGCGGCGGCGGCAATCTCGTCGAAGCCGCGGCCCGCAGCCTCGGCCCGAAGGTTGGCCACGGCGCCCTCGGCGCTCACGGCCGACAGCGCCACCTTAACCACCAGCTCCTGCTCGCGGCGCGTGTCGAAGCGGAAGTAGGCCGCCACCTTGCGGCCCGCCATCTCGGGGAAGTTGCGGTTCACGTCGAAACGGCGCCAGAAGCCGTTGTAGGGGATCGGCGCGCGGTCCTCATAGCCGTAATCGGCAACGGGCTGCGAGAACGATATGGCGAAGTAGGTGTAGTTGGTGCGCGCCCAGCCGTTGGTGATGCGGTAGCCGGTGACGAGCGTGTCGCTCTCGACGCGCAGCGTCGACCACAGCACCTTGCCGTCGTAGTTGTAGATGCCGTGCGCGAGGTCCACGACCACATGTCCGTCGGCATTCTCAGGGAAGGTATAGCGGTGCACGCCCGTGCGCGGGGTGGCCGTAAGCTCGGCCCGCACGCCCGTGTCGTCGAGCGTGACGGCATAGTAGCCGGGCGAGGCGCTCTCGCTCTCGTGGCTGAAACGCGAACGGTAGCCGCAGTCGGGATCATCCGCCGTGCCCGGGTTGAGCTTGACATCCCCTACCGACGGCATCACCAGAATGTCGCCCAGATCCGAATGGCCCGTGCCGCTGAAGTGCGTATGGCTGAATCCCACGATGGTCTTGTCGCCGTGGCGGTAGCCCGCACAATATTCATAGGCGCGCTTCTGATATACGCCGTTCACGTTATGGGGTATGGTGTCGGTGTCGGGGCTCAACTGCACCGCCCCGAAAGGTACGCACGCACCCGGGAAAGTGTGGCCCATGCCGTTGGTGCCGATGAAGGGGTCGACATAGTCGGCAGGCTCCTGCGCCGAGACTGCGACAAACGATAATATGGCTGCGGCAGCGCCCAGCGCATGCCTTGCGGCCGTGATTGCGATCTTGTTCATATTGCGAAATGACGATATTCCTCGTTAGAGAGGGTAAAAGTATACAAAATTTCGCAGACCGCAATCGCTTTCCCCCGCCGCAACGGCCTGGCTACTCGTACAGCGTTATCTCGGCCAGGCCGGCGCGGCCGCCCGACGTGGCATCGAACGTCACCCTGAAATACTTCATTCTCTTGTCTATGCGTACGGGCTTGAAATCCCATCCCGTACACTTGTGGCTGTACAACGGCTGCCACGAGAGTCCGTCCTCGGACGATTCGACCCGATATTCATACGACGAGCTGTCCTTCTGCAGGCGTATGCGGCACGCCGCCACATCCGTAGCCTGCGCCAGCGTCAGCGTCACCGTCTGCGGGAAGGTGTCTCCGCCGGCTACCCACCAGCTGAAATCGTCGCCGTCGACAATGTTCGATTTGGCATATCCCGCCTGCTCCGACGTCACCTCCACCGATGCCACGGCCACCTTCGGCCGCTCGAGAATGGCCCTGTCCCAGCGCGTGGGCTTGACCACCACGCCATCCTCCTCGTCGCCCGAGAACGGGGCATGCCCGCCGTCGGCAAGGCTGCTGCCGCAGAACCGGCGGCTTCGCACTACCGTCCGTCCCGGCCCGAGACCCGCCGACCGCGCCTCGATACATATCCTGCCCGCCTTGCGCGTCGTGCGCACAAAGGCGAAGCCGATGCCGCCCTCCACCTGCTGGGGATTGACCCCTATGCGGCGTATGCCGTCGCCTATGAGACGCCCCTCGCCCGATACCGTGATCTCGATCTCGGCCTGCGAGGTGTTGATCCATGTGCCGTCCGCGTCGCACACCATGAAGTAGACGGGAATCATGTCGCTGCCGTCGGCAACGGGATCAACCGGATACGGCGGCACCACGACCTCGATATGGTGAGGCGCCCCCGGCGTACGCACCGTGTGCACGGCCGCGACACGGTCGCCGATCAGTCCCTCGGCACGCAGCTCGCCGCTCTCGTACCCGCCCGCATCGAACGTATACATGGGGCTTCCGCCCTTGCCTATGGTTGCGCCGTACTCCGGCTTCATCTCCTCGCGCGTGCGCTCCCCGACCAGTTTGCCGTTACGGTAGATACGTACACGGTCGCAGTTCGAGAAGACGGGGATGGCGGTAGTCGAGGTCGTGTATTCCTCCGACGAGTTGAACGAGGCCACATGCACCATCGGACCCTCGTAAAGGCCCCGCTGCGAGACGTCGGCCGGGCGCATGCTCTGCATCATGTAGTAGCTGGACTTGGGCCAGCGGTTGACGTCAACCACGCCGCAGAACATGGTCTCCTCCTCGGCACCGCGGTTGTAGTCGTTGTAGCTCCACAGGAAATGGCCTCCCATGCGCGGGTTGGCATCGAGCATGCACCAGTCGAAGTAACCGTTGCCGCGAAGCTGGTCGAAGCGGCCGCGGCACTGGCGCATCTGCTCCTCCTCGTTCTCGGAGAGCCTTACACGCGGCTTCTCGCCCACGCCGTCGCCCCACTCGCGCGTCAGCAGCGGCTTGACGGCAACCTGGTCATCGAGGCTGTTGGTCATGACGTTGCCGTCCTGCGGGAAGCGTCCCACCTGCTTGTAGAAGACGTCGTAATAGGGCTCCGTCTCCTCGTGGCTGTAATAGTCGCCCGCGGTGTACATCTGATCGCCCGGATACTCCGCATGCGCTATATCATAGATCGACTTAACCACCCCGATCGGGTAATAGGTCTCGTTGAGCGCCGTCTCCCACAATATTATCGAGGGATGGTTGCGGTCGCGGCGGATCATGCCGCGCGCCGCCTCGCGCAGGCGCTCCGCAAAAACGGGGTCGTCGCTGAAATACTGCCACCCGGGAATGCACTCCACCACCATGAGCCCGTAACGGTCGCAGGCATCGAGGAATGCCGGGTCGTGCGGATAGTGGGCCGCACGCACGGCATTGTATCCGCCGCGCTTCATGTCGATGACATCACGCTCCTGCATCGAGTTCGATGCGGCATCGCCCACATAGGGGAATGACTGGTGGCGGTTGGCGCCCACAAGATAGAGATGCTCGCCGTTGATGAAAAAGCCCCCGTCGCGGTCATATCGTATGGTGCGGATGCCAATGGTCTCGGTACGGGCGTCGACCCGGCGGCCGCCGGCTTCGACACGGCACTCGAGCGTATAAAGATTGGGATCGTATGGATGCCACAACAACGGGTTGTCGACCGTCAGCCGCTGCTCGAGCGTGCACGTACGGCCGCTGCCAAGCGTGAAGGGGCTCTCCGCCTCCGCCACCGCGCGCCCGCGGGCATCCTTCAGCACCGTGTGCAGCACGCCGCGGCGATCCTGCGCATGGCCGTTCCTGAGGTCGGTGCGCACGGCCACCACGGCCCTGTCGCGCCCCACCTCGGGATATGTGACGAAGATACCGCCGCCGGCGACTTTCTCCTCCTCCAGCTCATCGGTAATGTGCAGACGGTCGGTGATGACCATCTTAGCATCGCGGTAGATGCCGCTGTAATAATAGAAGTCGAGACGTTCCTGCGGCTTGCCCGGAGGCGTCAACGGGTCGTATTCTGCCGAGACACGCAGCGCCAGCATGTTGGTGCCATGCCAGTCGATGCGATCGGATATGTCGGCCGTGAAGCCCACATAGCCGCCATGGTGCTCGGCAACCTTCTCGCCGTTCAGATACAGCTCGCAGGAGGTCATGACACCCTCGAACGACACCACCACACGTTTGTCACGGTACGACTGCGGCAGCACGAAATAGCGGCGGTACCAGCCCACGCCGTCGTAGATGACATCACCGCCGCAATGTTTCCGCTCGAGCTGCATCACGTGCGGCAGCACCACGGGTATCCACTCCGCGGCCGACACCGCCGGATCGGCACCGCCGGCCGTATCACCGCGGTAAAAGGCCCAATCGCCATTCATGTTCAACTCGACACGCGACGGCTCTTTCGCCGCACACACCGCGGCACATGCGGCCAGCATCGCCGCAAGCGTCACCCTGAAACACCTCATCATCCTCATAACACGCTATTTGCCGGTAAAACGGAACCAGTCGAAGTCGGCATATCCGCCGACGCCACCATCCGTGGTACTGAAATTAAACAACGCGAACCTGTTTGCCGTCCATGGCAGCCCCAGGCCCATATCCAACTCTCCCGCCGGGTGGTACTCGCGCCCGTCGAGGCTGTAATAGAACATCGCCCTGAAATCGCGGTCCGTGACGCGTACCCTGACCCACAGCCTGTCGCCCTCCAGCAAGCCCACAGTACGCTCATCGCCATCGTTGCACATCACTATGCGGCGCTCGCCCGCCTCCTGCCGCACGCAGACATAGGCATAGGGGAATTCGAAGATACCGAAACCGGCCACGTTGCCATCCTCGAGGCCCGACACCTCCATCACGACCGAGCCCTCGCACGAGGGGCCCTGCACACGCTGCGTCAGCGTATTGCGCGCCGTCGTCAGGTCGTCGGCCCGAGACGCGCGCAGGCGCATGTACCCGCGCCGCTCCGAGAGCGACCACCGCGCCGGGTCGGGATTGTGGTTCCACTGCCACTGCAGCCCCAGGCGCTTGCCGTCGAACTCGTCCGACGTGGCCGGCGCCGACAGTGGCTGCGCCCTCTTCCCGACATCGGGCTTGGGGTATGTCACCACATCGCGTCCGCCAACGCCAAGCATCGGCCAGCCATCCTCCCACGTAACGGGAACAAGACACGGCACACGCCCTATAGGGCCGCGGTCCTGCATGATGATGAACCACCAGTCGCCGTTCTCCAGCTGCACCATGCCGCCCTGGTGCAGTCCGTTGGGCGGATAGGAGCTGTCGTCCTGCATGATGACCTTATGTTCGTAAGGGCCGTAGATATTGTCCGAGCGGAGGCATACCTGCCACCCCTCGGTACCGCCCGCCGGGCAGGTTATGTAATACTTGCCGTCGATCTTGTACATGTGCGAACCCTCCATGCCGAAGCCGCCGCCGAAGGTAGCGCTGTCCTTGAAACGGCGGTTCCATATCTCCACAGGCTCACCCTTGACCGACTTGACATCGGCGCTCAGTTCGGTGATGTAGAGCGTACCCTGGCCGTGCACCACATACACGCGCCCGTCGTCGTCGAAGAAGAGCCCCGGGTCGTAGAGATACTCGGGGAAGACAGTCCGCTCCCACGGACCCTCGGGACGCTCGGCCGTGCATATCGAGAAATGGCCCTTCTCGGTACCCCAGCCGTAGGGCGTGCAGAAGCCGACGTAGAACTTGCCGTCGCGGTAGCGTATGGTGCTCGCCCACGCCCCGTTGAGATAGAGCGTGCCGCCCTGCATGTCGTAACGCGGATCATCGTCATAGCGCTCCACGGCATAGCCGGCCATACGCCAGTTGACCAGATCCTTCGACGTGGCGACTGGACACCCCGGCACATAGTGCATGCTCGTCGACACCATGTAGAAGTCGTCGCCCACGCGTATTATGTCGGGATCGGGCCAATCGCCCCACATGATGGGGTTGGTGAAGGTGCCGTCACCGTTGTCGGGCGTCCATACCTGCTGCGCCGCCGCACAAAACGCCGCCGCACAAAAAAACATGCTCAAAAGATATTTCATTGCATAACCCGTTTTATCTTCTCTCGGCAGGCGTCTCAGCCGCATCGGGCCCGAACGTAAGCTCTCCGCCGCGCAACAGTTCCCGTGTGGTTATGAACGGTTTGTCCAGCCGCTGCCCGTTGAAGCGCACCACGGGCAATACTTCGTGCTCGCCCAACCCCACGGCCCGTATCGTAAGCCTGCGCCGGCCGGGCAGGTCCATACGGATCTTCGGGAAGTGGGGTATGCCCAGCGCATACTCTCCCGAGGCGGGGGTGACGGGATAGAACCCTAGCGAGCTGAAAAGGTACCATGCCGACATCTGCCCGCAATCGTCGTTACCCGACAGGCCGTCGGCGCTGTTACGGTAATTGGCCTCCAGGATACCGGGCAGACGTCGCTGTGCCATGTCATGGCGGCCGCAGTAGTCGTAAAGGTAAACATAATGGTGGCACGGCTCGTTGTCGTGGCGGTAATGGCCATTGTCGAACACGAAATCCAACGCCTCGGCGAACTTGCCGTCGCCGCCCATCAGCCCGATGAGCCCCGCGACATCCTGCATCACGCAGAACTGGTATGTAAGATTCGAACCCTCGGTGAATCCCACCTGCGCCCCGTCCCACGAACCGTCGGCACGGCGTGCCTGGAAACAGCCGGTCGAGGTGTTAAACAGGTTGCGGTAGTTGCGCGACCGCGCCATCAGATCGTCGTAGTCCCCGGTCTTGCCCAGCCCGCGGGCCATCTGTGCGATGCAGTAGTCATCCAGAGCGAACTCCAGCGTGCGGGCCACCGCCTCGCTGGTACGGTCGGAGGCGACATACCCCTTCTCCAGATAGTTGGTCAGGCCGCCGCGCGCCTCATACTGCCCGTTCCACAGGGCACGGTCGCCCCACGTCGAGGTATCGTCGTACTTCGGAGGCACGTAGGCATCCTTGCGTATGGCCCGATAGGCCGTTTCGACGTCGTAGCCGCGGAACCCGTTGACATAGGCGTCGGCTATAACCGCATCGGCATGCGTGCCGATCATGATGTTGGTGTAGGTGGGGTTCGGCCATTTGGGTATCCACCCTCCCTGCTCGTACATCTGCACCAGCGCCGTGACCATGTCGTTCACCCGCTCTGAGGCCACCAGCTGCAGCCACGGATGCTCGGCGCGGAAGGTATCCCACAGTGAAAAGGCCGTATACGACACCCCGTCGTGAATCCTGCCGTCGAAAGGGCTGTAATAGCGGCCGTACTCGGAGAACTCGCGCGGGAACTGCAACGTGCGGAAAAATGCCGTGTAGAATATCGTCCGATCGCCGTCGCCGGCACCGTAGAGCCGTACCTTCGACAGCATGCGGTTCCACTCTCCGCGTACGCGTCCGACCGTACGCCGGAACGAGGGGGCAAGCTCGCGCTCCATATTATCCGCCGCCTGTCCGAACCCGATAAACGAACTGCCGATACGCAGTTCCACCTGCACGGTCCCGGCCGGAAAGACGACATAACCCCCGACCTGCGGGCCCTCGGCCTCGCTTTGCCCCGCATCGATACGTGTACCACTCCAGGTACCGTATTCCTCAAGGGCGGCCGAGAACTTCAGCACGTAGTAGCCCCTGAAATTTTCCATCTCAGGTCCCAGATGAGCATCATGTACCTCGCTGTTCCATATATGCACCTCGCGGCGGTCGGGAAATATCTCTATGTGTCCGCTCCCGCCGTCACCGTTGCGGCCGGCCTCAAGGTAGAGTATGGCCTTGCGGTCGGCAGGATAGCCGATACGGAAAAACGACGCGCGCGACGTGGCCGTCAGCTCGGTTGTTATGCCTTCACCGCCATAGGTCACCCTATAATAGTAGGGCCTGGCCACCTCGTCGGCACGGTCGAATGCCGTGCGCCGCTCGTCGGCCGCAATCTTAAGGCTCCCGCTCTGCGGCATAAGCGTCATGAACCCATAGTCACCCATCCAGATGGCCGGCTGATGTGTGGCCATGAAACCTATCGACGTCGTATCGGCATGGTGGTACATGGTACGTGAGATGCCGTTTACACGTGTGGCGGCGCACCATTGCGTCATGCCGAAAGGCTCGCTCACGGCGGGAGTCGTACCGCCATACTCGGTAGGATGGGCACCGTCGGTGCCGATCATCATATTCACGCAATCGACAGGCTGCTGGCCGTATACGCCGTATCCGGAGACAAGTGCCAGCACCGTCAAAAGCACACGTTTTCCGATTCTTTCCATATCATAAAATTTTATTTGCGCACCTCCGCCGCATCGGGATAGGGCGCGATCTCCATGGCCTTGAGCTCGGCACCGTTCGCCGTCTGGCGCAGTCCCAGCACCAGCACGTTCTTCTTCCCCGCACCGAAATTGAGCCAGCACTCGGGCAGGTAGAACTCACGCTGCGGGCCCGCCTCCCAATGGCGGCCTATGTTGTGGCCGTTAAGCCACATGAAACCGTTGCCCGAGGCATTTATGCGCATCAGCCACGGTACCCACACCGACGGATCGGACTCCGGCAGCGTGAACTCCACGCGGTACCACGTGAAGAGTCCGTCCACCTCGCCTCGCGGCTGCACGCCGTTGCCCTTGCGCGGGATTTCGCAGGCCGTATCGAGGGCGACACTCTGCCACCCCTGCGGCTCGAACTGGGGCATGTTCCATCCGGAGGTGATTCCGGCGACATCCTTCGCACACTCCCACTCCAGCGGATGGGTCATGGCCGACTCCGTAACCGACAGGCCACCGCAGCGTATTCCCGCCAGCTCCTCCATCGGCACATAGCCGTGGGCATGGCCCAGATTCTCGTACACGGCGACTATCTCGTTCTCGCCCGGCACGAGCAGGCCCGACACGTCGAAACGGTTGTCGTACTCGTCGTCGCGGATACGGTCGAAACAGTTGCGCGTGGTCCACGACTGGGCATCCGCCTTGTCGGGGAAGAGCCGCTTTGCCGGCTTGCCGTTAACCTCGACCGACACGATGTCGCGCGTGAACATATTGAAGAGCAGGAAACGTTCGTCCTCGGCCTGCTGCGCCGTAAGGTTTACACGGCTGCGGTAGAGGTTGTAACGGAAATCGTTAACGTCGAGATCCGACAGCGACACCAGCCGCGGCAGCGCCATCCAGTCGGCCCGGGCGAAGTCGTCCTCGGCACGCAACGCCGACGCTATGCGCACGCCCTCGGGCAGGTGCGACGGCCGCGACGGCTGCCGCGGTTCGCGTGGCCACCACTCGCCCTGCGACGGCTTCTTGCCTGCAGGTATCACCAGCACGCGGCATCCCAGCGCCGGCAGGTCGTACTTCACCTCTATGGGGTCTACCTGCAACGAGTCGGCCGCCGAGACCTCGGCGGCGGCGATGAGCACCTTGTTGCCGTTCTGGTCGATGTTGTACATCGGCTCCGAAGGTCTGGTCACGGCACCCGGGACGAGTGTGACGGTACCCTTCGACGGATTGTCGGGATCGGTATTGTGCAGGAAGACGAAGCGGGTGCCGTCGACGGCCACACGCACTCCGCCGAAGAGCTCCTTCGGCGCACCCTCCATGCGGCAGGGGCCGCCCTCCGAACGCACCAGCTGCGGCTCGAATGTCCCGATGAACTCACCTATCTGCTGCGAGGCGTAGTATTTCGGGCCCGAGGCGCCGCTCTCGCGGATGGCGGCATTGTAGTCGTAGCTGGTGGTCATGCCGCGCGCACCCCACCCCTCGAAGTGGGTACCGCCGCAGAACATGTAATAGTTGAGTCCCGTAGCTCCGCCCAGTATAGACATCAGCCCCACGGCCTTGAAGTGGCGCTCGTCGGAGTAGTGGTCCTCGCTCAACGATCCCGTCACCAGCGAGAACCAGCCGCCCTGCAGCTCGGTAACGAAACCGGGAGCATCGGGCTGCGCGCGGCGCAGGTCCGACATGCGGTATGCGCAGCTCGGGGCATCCGACAGGCCCACATAGTAGTTGTCGCAATCGAACACCTGCGACAGCTCCTTGTCGCTGCTGCCGCGGCACTCGCCCGTAAGGCAGGTGAAGACCGGCACATCGAAGCCGTTGCGGCGCACCGAACGGTAGAGCTCCTTGAGGAAATACTCCTTGTTATCGCAGCCGTGGGCGTTGTATTCGTTCTCGATCTGAATAAGTATGATACCCTTCTTGCCAGCGGGCTTGCGGGTTATCTGTTCGTCGGCCAGCGCCTTGCACACGGCATCGAACCAATGCACACACCAGCGTACATGCGTCTGATCGGCACTGCGCAGCCACAGCCCCCCGACATCATCGGGACGGAACCTGGCCAGCCACCGCGGGTAGGCCCCACCCGAGTACTCGGCACAGATGAAGGGCCCCGGGCGCACGATGGTATACAGGCCGAACTCCTCCTGCGCCATTTCGAGCCAGCGCCTTATCTCCGAAAAGTCGAAGCGGGTGGTGTCGTCAAGCCCCGACGGCATCGACCTCTCGTGTCGGTTCCACGGAACATAGGTCTCGACCGTATTGAAACCCGCAGCCTTTATCTTGCGGAAACGGTCGCGCCACAACTCCTCGGGGCACCTGAAATAGTGGAACGCCGCACTGTAGATGAACACGTCCCTGCCGTCGATCGTCATGCACGACCCGTCGTAACGCACCCGCTCGGGGTGGGCAAACTCCTTGACGGGCTTTTCGGGGTTATTGCCCGCAGCGCTCAGGCTCACAAGGCAGCACAGCAGCGCAAGCGCCCGTCTGAAAAAAACAACCATATATCTATCTGTTATCTGTTGGATCCAACGTTTCACAAATTGCCGATATCACGGCCTCAACGGCACGCCTCCATCCTTCGGCCGCGGGTTATGCCGCACTCGTTATAGCTGTCGACCGTGAAATAGTACTCCACGCCGCTGTTCAGGCTGCCGATTTCGAGCGACGTATCACCGCCTGCAACCTGGAAGTTGTTGTACAGCTTGTCGGGCGCTATGCCGTAGCGGACGATATAGCCCTGCGCACCCTTCGCCGCATCCCACCACAGGCGCACGCGGCAGCCGTCGGCGGCATCGCGCTGCACCGTAAGGCCGTCGGCGGCCTGTGGCCTGCGGCCACGGCCTCGTCCGAAAACGCGCAGGTCGCGCAGCGAGAGGTTCTGCGAGACGGTATAGGCCACATTCTGCAGCTTGACATACCGCGCCTTGAACGGCTTCTCGAACTCGATGTAGTCGTGCGGCGTATCGCTGCGCTTGCCGCTGCGGTCGGCCACGGCGTACCACGTCTCGCCGTCGACCGACGCATATATGACATAGCTCTGGTAAAGGCCCCCGACGACACCCTTGTGCGTGGCGCCGTACTCGTCGAAGTTGACCTGTATGGCGCAAATCGACGAGAGCGCCCCAAGGTCGATCTCGAACCACTCGCCGTCGCCGTTCGAGGCGGCCACCCATGCCGTGCGGGCATCCTCGTCGACAGCCCTGTCGGCAGAATAGCCGTCGAGGGCCGACGAGGCCGTCACACGCTTGCCCTGCGATAGGAGCATCCACTCGGGGCGCGCCTTTCCCGGCCGACGACAGCGGCTGTCGGGCAGGTAAGTCGGGTAATCGCCCATATAGGTGTCGGTATACATGTATCCGTCGTCATCGAAGCCCGCGGGGTAGAACGACACGCGGCGCTCGAACATGTGGCGCACCGAAATGGAGTTCGTGGCGGCCTTCCAGTAGTTGTCGCCGCCCACCGTAAAGAGGCATCCGTGGCCCGCGCCGCCGAGGAAACCCGTCGGCTTGTAGGATACGGGGCTGTTCTCCATATAGGTGAAGGGGCCCTCGGGCGAGGTCGCCACATACGCGCCGTCGGCATACGATTTCCATTCGGTGCCCGGGGCGGCATACTGCAGGTAGTAGCGCCCGTCGTGGGCCGTCATCCACGCGCCCTCGATGTAGGGGCGGCGTTCGAGCTCGTTGTATTCGCCCGTACGCTCCCAGCCGTGGTGTTCCTTGTCGCTGTTGAAGCACACCGTCTCGCCGCGCTTCTCCTCGAGCGTGCGCAGGTCGAGCGTGCGCATGTATATCGGGTCGACGGGCGAACAGCCGTAGTAGAGGTAGAGGTTGTCGCCCTCGACCAGGAAGGCGGGGTCCCAATACGACCATATCTCCTTCACCGGCTCCCACACGCCCTTCTCGGGTGCCGACGAACGGTAGAGCATGCCCTTGCCGTGCGTCGACCCGACGTAGTAGAGGTAGCCGTCGTAGACAAACAGGCCGGGGGCGTAGTCCTCGATCGGCAGCACCGTGTCGTCGATCAGCACATGCGTCCACTCGACAAAGTCCTCCGTGTGCCAATACCCCGACGACTTCGAGGCGAAGAGGTAATAGCGTCCCCCGAACTCCACCACCACGGGGTCGGCAGCCTCGCGGATGCCGTCGCAGCCGTCGATCTTCATGAAGCGGTAGTCGACGTTAACGGGATTGCAGAAGGTCCGGGGCGACTCGGCGACCCTGGCCTTTATAAGACCCGAAGCCCCGCACCCTGCCATCAAAGGCACGGCGCACAGAACAAGAAGCAATGTTTTCATACCTTAAACCTGATATCGTTTCAGCCACCGTCCTGCGGCCGTCACTCGATGACGAACCACGTATATCCGTTGGCCGGGATCGTAACCTTCACGGGCAGCGTGCACGCCTCCGTCAGGCGGCGGCTGACGCTGCGGCCCTCCCGTTCGCGGATGCGGACACTGCCCTTGAGGCCCGTATAGTAGAGCGGCAGCTCGATCTCGCGCGTGATCTCCTCCGGCAGGGGGTTGAACAGCAGCACGAAGCCCTTCTGCTGCAGCTGCGGGTTGACGTGCATGATGCCGTCCCAGTCCTGCGCGTCGGGGCGGCGCAGGTGGATTATGTCGCTGTTGAGTATCTCGCGGTATCGCTTGTACCAGCCGATCACCTCGACCACGGCCGCCTTCGTCTCGGGCGTGTCGTAGAGGCGCGGGCCGCGGTAGCAGGCCTGCACGCCCGCACCGTAGTTCTGCACCATCAGCGTGCGGTACTCCGACAGATGCTCGCTCAGCGGCTCGAGCGTCGCCGCAGCCCCTCCGCCGTGGTACTCCACCAGCGGCACGAAGCTCCACAGCGACGACGGTATGCGCTCCCACGTGCAGTCGTAGTTGAGCTGGCGCGTGTGCATGAGCTGGCGGTCGCGCGGCAGCGACCAGTTGGTCTCGCGATAGCCGATGCTGGTCTTGGTCGAGCCGTTCAGGAAATAGAAGTCGGGCACGTTAAGGTAGATGCCCTCGGCGCGCATCCAGTGGTACAGCTCGGTTATCTTGCGGAACTGGTTCCACTGCGAGTCGGCCAGGCCCTTGTGGTGCGCATGCGAGGTCGAGGCGCAGACGTCGCCCGGATAGGAGCCGTCGTGCTCGAAGCAGCGCATGCCCGTACGCTCGAAGAAGGTGCGTATCTTGTCGAAGTACTCGTATCCCCAGTCGCTGCACAGGCAGGGCGAGCTGCCGAAGGTCATGCCGCCGCGGTGTCCCGTCTCGGGGTTGATAACGTCCACCTCGTCGCTTATCCAGCGGCTCGCCAGAAGCGAGTAGCACCCCATCTCGATGCCCTTGCTGCGGGCATAGTCGACCAGCTCGCGGAACTTGGCCGTGTTGGCCTCCGAGATATCCTCGGCGTTGGCACCCGAGCCAAAGCTGAGGATGATCATCTCATAGCCCGTCTCGGCACACTGGTCAACGGCCGTGCGCACGGTTTCGGGGTTGCTCGACGTGAGGTGCAGGAAAATGGGGTTCTCCGTCGTCCACGGAGCCACCGCACGGTAGAAACGGCGCGTGAAGAGCCCCTTGCGCTCGCGGTCGAAGCTGTCGAAGGGCATCTCGTAGACGCTGAACGTCGAGAAGGTCTCCCCCGCCGCCACGGCCTGGTCGGGTCCCAGCGCAGGCGAGACGTCAAGTATGCAGCGCGTCTGCATCAGGTAGTTGCGCTGCGACGTATAGGCCGGGTCCTCGACCCACTTCTCGGTGATGTCGGTCTCCTTCTCCGTGAAGCTGCCCTTGCAGTTGTAGTCGCTCTCGATGTGGATGTTGGGCAGCAGGAAGGTGTCGGGGTCGCCGCCGCTCGGCGACTCGGGCTCGGCAAAGGCCAGGTACTCGAGGTTGAACGAATCGACATTAAGCGGCACGGCCGAACCGTTCACCACCTCCATGCGCTTGCGGATGACGGGAATCTCGTCATATACGGCGAAATGCACCTTCACCGTCACATCCGCCAGCACGCCGCTGCCGCGCAGCGTGAATACTATCTCGCGCCCCGTGGCATCCTCCTTGTTCAGCGCCCAGCGGTTGCGCGCCCACTCGAGCGTGGGGCCTATCTCGCCGATCTCGAAATCCTCCACCACGAACGAGTCGGGGACGGTCTGCATCTGCCCGATCCACTCGGGCTTGAGATATGCCCTCTCGGGCTGTCCCGCAAGGCCGCCGACCGACCACCTGCGGCCGTCGATTGTGATGAAACCCTCGCCGCTGACGGCGCGCAGCATGCTCTCGCCCGTCATGCGGTTGGTGAGGTGCGTCGTGGCCAGGTTGGGGAATATGCGCAGCGTGCGCGCCACCATGCCGTTGGCCACGACGATGCTCTTGCCGTCGGGGGTGCGGTAGATACCCGCCTCCGAGCGCTCGGGCGTGAGCAGCCAGTCGTAGGGCGTGCGGTCCGAGGGCAGGCTCTTCCACACGGGCAGCGCCGCGATCTTGCGCTCGAGGCGCTCCACCGCAGCCTCGTCCTGTCGCGGGCCCTCGCCCGTGGCGGCGACATCGGCCGTCGCGGGGGCCTCACCGCCATAGTCGATCCACGGCGACGCGAGCACCACCATGTCGCCGCTCGCACCGTCCTCCGTCGTGCCGAGCACGATCTCCAGCATTCGTGCGCCCGACAGGTCGACATCGACCCCGACGGGGGGCTCGCCGCCGCGGATCGTGCCGCTCTCGAAGACCGTCTTGCCGTCGGCCCTGACCGTAACCGTCACCGACCCCGCGTCTATCGCGCCGTCGCCGCCCGAGAGCCCGACAAACCGCTTGCCGTCGCCGTCGCGGCGGAAGAGCAGCTTGCGGCCGTCGACCAGAGGCTGCACCATGATATCGGGATCATCCGCCCCGACCGCCGTCCGGCGGATGGCGGCCTGCGTGTGGAACGCCACGGCCTTGCCGTCGAGCGCTATCCTGACCACCGCCGGGGCATGCAGCACCACGTCATCGCCCTCCGCCGCGGCCGAGCCGTACTCCTGCCGCACCTTCGACATATCCATTGCGGCCACCGCCGCCCGCTGCTGCGCCGCAGCCCCCAGGGGAAGGCCGGCGAGAGCAAAAAACGCCGCCGCCACCGCCGCAAAACGGCACAACGGCCCCGCGAAAGCGTCTCCCGCGGCCGAAAGACGGCGCACGCCCGCCACTATACCCCTTACAGGTTTCATATATCTCTGTTTTTTGTTACGACATTAAGTTAAAGTTTGCCGTGCAGCTCATACGAGCGCACCTTGCGGCCATCCTCCATCTGATAGAGCGTCCAGCTATTGCCGTCGGCACCCTCCTCGAGGCGCCAGCTCAGCGACGCATCCTGCAGCAGACGCTTGATGTGCGCGGGGAAGGCATCGGCGCGGCGCGCACGCTCCCACGTCCTGATGACCTTGAAAATGGCATACTTCTGCGGGCACTTCTCCACGTCGTTCTGGTTGATGCGAAGGAAATAGGTCGCGCCGTAGCCCACGGCCGTGGCCTCGATATGCTCGTACTGCTCGGCCGTGGAGTTCTCGCCGATGGGGAAGTTGACACCGAACGACGAGGGGAAGAAGTTGGCATACGTCACGTCGCGCAGGTCCTTGCCCTGGCTCGTGGTGCTGCCCCAGACGCGTTTGTCGACGTCGTAGATATTGAGGCCGCCGCCCACGTTCCACACGCTCTGATAGTGCCACGACCCTTCGGAGAGCGTCGCCCCCGTGAAGCGCAAATCTCGCAGCCCGTACTCGCGCGCACGCTCGAAGACGCTGCGGAAGAATCGTTTGACGGAGTAGGTGCCGAAGCCGCTGTGGAACAGGAACTCCTGTCCGTCGAGGTCGTACATGCCCAGACCGCACTGCCGTGCCGTCGCGGCATACCAGCGCCCGATCTCGTCCTGCAGTTCGAGGTTGGGGACAAGGCCCGCATAGCTCCAGCCGACGGTAACCTGCATCTTGTCGACGGCGTCGCCCGCGTCATGGGGCGCCGCAACGGTGTTCCAGTAGCCGCGCGTGACATTGAGCAGGCGGTAGGGCGGCGTTGTCGTGACACCGAGGTAGTGTATCAGCTCCTTGCCTATGCGCACCATGTTGAGCTCCTTGTCGTGGGCCTCCCAGCAGGCGATCTCCTCGAGGTGCGTCGGGTCGTCGATATAGATGAGCGTATCCTCGGCCGAAACGGGGGCCGTGAGGAAGCGGCGGTGCTGTATGCAGATGCTGTCCGAGGGCACGGGCGAGCAGTCCATCGTGCCGGGGGCCAGCGAGTTGGTTATGGTGGTACGCCCCAGTATGATGCTGTCGCGCGCCAGCAGGTCGGCATACTCGCGGTGCGAGAGGTTGCCCGACGCCATGCGTATGGGCTTGCGCTCGCCGTTGCGGCCGTCGATAAGGCCGCCGTTGCCGCGGTCGGGACGCAGGAACCCGAGGTCGTAGGCATGCACGCCGTGCAGCCCCATCTGCCGCGTGTAGGATGCTATGCTGTCGTAGCCGCCGCCCGACACCCACACGTCGGGCTCGAACGACGTCGGGTCCTTCACCCAGCGGCCGCGCACCGTGGGATAAGGCAACCCCTCGGCCAGCACCGCCTCGCGGATGACGTGCATGAGCGCCTTGTCGTCGGGTGCGCCCCACAGGGCGATCGACGAACCTATGTAGTCGACACCGGGCACATCCTGACGCTGCAGGTGGTTGGGTTCGTTGTTGACGAAGATGGGGGTACCCTCGGGCGAGTAGATCATACGTCCCTTGCGCCTGTCGCGCGAGACGTAGCGTATGTTGATGCGGCCGTTGTCGTCGACACCGGCCGAGTTGCCGTACATCATGCGGAAATAGGACTCGCGGCGGTTGTAGAAGGCCACGTCGTTGTGGCCGTCGCCGCCCAGCGTGAACTGGTCGCCCTCGTGCAGCGTCAGCGGCAGGGGATGGCTCTCGGCATCGGGCGTATGCACTATATAGCCGCCCCACCCCGTATCGGAGGTGTAGTGGGCCTCGCCGCCGATGGTGTTGTCGTCGAGCGCCAGCACGCCGATGGCATAGTTCACCGCGGCCGACGTGTCGCGCGCCACGCCGATGATCTCACCCACGAGGTTGTCGATGTTGGTGTAGAAGTTGCCCCACTGCACGCTGCCGATAGCGTCGCGGTTGTCCAGCGCCTCGAGCGTGAGCTTAATGTAGCGCGGCTTCTCCTCGATCCGCACCGTAGCGACCGACCCGTTGGAGTACTCCAGACGGTAGCGGCCACGCTCGTACTCGGCATGCTGGGGGTAGTAGTAACGTTTCAGCGTCTCGTCGTAGAGCGCCAGCAGCGGCGACGGACGGTCGGCGGGGCTGAAGTTGCGCCCGCCGTCGGCACGGTTCCACATGCCCACGACATAGCCGCGGCCGTCGACCTCGATCCTGAAGTAATCGGTGCTGAACGTCCGCGGACGGGCTTCGGCCGAGCCGCACAACAGCATGGCCAGCACGCAGGTAACGACAAATACTCTCATAGATTCATATGTTTTTCAGTTTATCCCTCGACATCCCTCTGCCGCACACGCCCGCAGCCGCACAACGCACGGGACCTGCCCATGCATGGTGCGCGCCTGATATAACGATATATGACCGGGGTTATGGCAGGCAGTTTCCCATAAGGTCGGTGATATAAAAATAGGCAACTTTATCCTAAATCGCAATGCGTCGCAACAAATAACGGTAACGGGCCGCCCAAACAGAGGTATAACGCGTTATATACCTGCTGTTTACGCAGCCCGATCCAGCCGGGACCCGCACGCCGGCCATACCGCAAGGCACCGCCGTCAGTCGAGCCTGTGGCGCACCGTGCGGCCCGCCTTCACCAGCACCTTGTCGTGCCACCCGAGGAAGGCGTTGTCGCCGAGCGGCTCGCGCGCCGCGGCCCCGTCCTCGGCCAGCAGCGTCACCTCGGCATCGTATGCGGTAGGATTGCTCAGCTCGACATAAAGCGCACCGCCCTTCTCCAGCAGCGAGGCCTTCACGTGGTCGAAGGCATAGCACCGCCCGAGGTCCGTGCGGATGTAGACGCCCGGTATTTCAAGGGCCATCAGGGCGCCGTTCGTCTCGTTCCATCCCGTCTTGCCGCCGTCGCCGCGCGAGCCGCGGCTGTCGGCGTCGCAATAGGTCAGACGCTCGGTGATCTTGCCGTTGGGTTGTATGCCCTCGGCATGGGCGTGGATCACATCCCTCAACAGCTCGGCATAAAGCTCGTCGCCCGTAATGCGGTACAGCTTGAAGAGCACGTCGCCCGACTGCGTGCAGAAGCCCGGGGCGCCGTGCTTGTTCTGCGTGCTGGCCCACACCGCCCCCATGAGGTTAGCCCCCAGCCTCGCCAGAGGCGTATCCGACGGCAGGCGGTAGGGGAACGACACCACCCACGTGGCGCACAGGTGTGCAAGGTCGCGTGCCCGCTCCAGATAGACCTGTTCGCCGGTGGCCTCGTAGAGCGTGATCATCGACGTAGCCAGGGCGACGGCCGTCTCGGAGTCGGAGTTCTGCAGTATGTCGCCGCAGCCGCCCGACGTGAAGCCCACCGTGGCGAAGTCGTCGTAGTAGAAATCGGCCGCCTCGCGCGCCGTCGCAAGGTAGTCGGGATGGGAGAAGTACTCCGCCGCCAGCGTCAGGCCAGCGATGGCCATCGCGCCGCCGCTCGTGTTGTAGACGGCCACGTCGCCCGTCTCGACCTGCACGTAGTTACCCCACGTGCCGAACCTGCGCCACGTGTCGACAAAGGCATCGGCCAGCGAGCGCACGTCACGCTCCCAATCGGCGCGGACGGCATCGCCGCGCCCCTGCGCCCTGAGCAGCTCGAACTGCTTGACCATCCAGTAGAGCACGTCGGCATTCTTGCGCGTGAGGCCTATGCCCTGCACGTTGCGGGCGGCATCGCGGTTCAGCACGTTGCCGTCCTCGTTCAACGTATCGTAGTAGTAGCCGCTGCGGCCCTTGGCGCGCGGCAGGGCGAAATCGAACGTCTTGGCGACACGCTCCAGATGAATGTCGTCGCCCAGAGCCAGCATCGGATAGGTGTTTATAAGGCCGCCGATCCAGCCGTAGGACATCCAGTTGGCATTCTCGGGACAGTAGAACTCGTAGTCGGCGTCCTTGTGGTAGCGTTCGTCGATGTTCTTCACCATGCGGCCGAACACCTCACTCATGGGCATGAGGTCACGCACACCGCCGCACGCGATGTGCGACTTGCGGCAGCGCATGAACTGCGCCAGCAGCTCCGGCACGCCGTCGCAATAGAACTCCAGCCGCGTGACGCTAAGCGTGATCTCGTCGCCCGCCTGTACCGTGATGCCGCGGTCGGGACTGTCGCTGAAACCGATAAACTCGGGTTTCTTCGCCCGCACGCCCGGCGCGCTGATCACGAACGAGGCCATGTCGCGGCTGCGCGACTCCTCGACGACAAGGCCGTAGTCGAGCACCGCGCCGTCGCGGACAATGCCCTGGTCGGTGAGCAGTATCGTGCCCACCCCGCGGCGGCGGTCCAGACAGGCGATGGCCGGCGTGGCGGCATTGTTGACCAGCACCTCGACAAGCGACTCGGCCCCGAAGTCGGGCGAGAGCTGTGGTATGGGGTTCGACGTGAGGGCCAGGTCGCGGCGGAAGTAGTCGGTGGCGTCGAGCCCCGTCGCATACGCGCGGTTGACGATGCGCTGGCGGTTGCCGTTGTAGACCGAGGCTGGGATCATCACATAGTTGTCGCTCGACCACCCGCCGTGGTCGAACGCCACGGCCACGCCCGCATTCTCCATCGCCCGCTGCGCGACAAAGCGGAACGTATACCTCACACCGCCGTCGACGCTCGTGCGGTCGACATCCACCGTCCAGCCGTGGTCGCCCGCCGCCGACAGCAGGTCGAGCGACTCGAGGTCGGCCCCGCGGTAGGTACACCCCAGCAGGCGGAATTCGGAACGCGGAGCATCGGGCGCAGGCAGCCACTTGCGGGCCTGCACGCCGGCCACCGACAGGTACATCGACAGCAGTATCAACGAAAGCCTTTTCATATAATAAATATTTTACAAAGGGAATTGCCCGTTAGGACGATGCAAGTTACGCAAAAATACATCAATCTGCAATTGCAGCCGGCCTCCGTACGCTAACACCGGCACATGCGGATGCGCAAATTCACACCCGCACCCTGTCCCGACGCAAAATCGGGGCAACAAAAGTTACGATTAATTTCATAACGCCCTATAAAATTTCTATTTTTGTAAATTGGAGGAGGTAAAGCCGCCGCCCACGGTGGCCGCACGCCCCCGACACCGACACAACGCCATACGCAAACACCCCGTGCCGGCACCGCCGCACGGCAAAGAGAGACTTTTTATGGAAGAGAAACCTACCGTGGCCCTGATATACGATTTCGACGGCACGCTGGCCCCGGGCAACATGCAGGAATACGACTTCATCCCCGCCGTGGGCAAGAGCAACAAGGAGTTCTGGAGCGAGGCCAACTCGCTGGCCGAGAAGCAGGATGCCGACCCCGTGCTCGCCTACATGGCCCGCATGATACAGGAGGCGCAGAGCAAGGGCCTCTCGCTGCGGCGCGAGGCCTTTCAGGAGTCGGGCCGGAGCATACGATACTACGCCGGCGTCGAGGAGTGGTTCGCGCGCATGAACCGCTATGCCGACGGGCGCGGGCTGCGGCTGCTGCACTACATCAACTCGTCGGGGCTGCGCGAAATCATCGAAGGGACATCCATTGCCCACGAGTTCAAGCACATATACGCCTGCTCGTTCCTCTACAACGTCGACGGCATAGCCTACTGGCCCGCCGTGGCGGTTAACTACACCAACAAGACGCAGTTCATATTCAAGATAAACAAGGGTGTCGAGTCGGTCTACGACACGCAGATGGTAAACCGATACATGGAGGAGGACAAGCGTCCCGTCCCGTTCAAGCGTATGATATACGTTGGCGACGGCACCACCGACATTCCCTGCATGAAGCTGGTGAAGAACTACGGAGGCCACTCCATCGCCGTCTACAACCCCGAAGACCGCAACAAGCGGCGCGAGATGGCAACGCTGATCCGTGACAACCGTGTGAATTACGTCTGCGAGGCCGACTACACCGAGGGCTCGGAGATGGACACCGTCGTGAAGACCATCATCGACAAGATCGCCGTCGACAGCCGTCTCGAACAGCTCCAGACGACCAAGATCTGACCCCCCCCCGCGCCTCGTGGCGGAGTCCGCATGCGGCAGGCCCCGCGACACCATGCGGCACAGGCACATAAAGAAGAATCCGAAAAAAAATACAACGACCCGAAAAAAAACCGAAAAACCCCCTGCCATTTCCGACAACAGCCCGAAAAACAACCCAAAAAGAATGGAGACAAAAATGTTAACGCGACGAATGGGACGTGCGGCGCTCGGTACCGCCATTGCCCTTACGCTCATGGCCGCCGATGTTGCGGCTGCGGCGCCACCCCATCGCGAGAGGCCGCGCCTCGAACGGAGCGATCAGAGACAAAGAGACGAGAGGCCCGAGCCGCGCCGCAACGCCGACATCGGCACATGGCGCACACAGCCGCGGCATGACATCTCGATCAAGATCGGGGCCTACCCCTACACCATGTATGGCGGCCACCTTGGACTTGCCGGAACCTATACGGCCCTGTTCGGGCCGTACGGCTATGCCACCCCCGACGCCTTGGCGGCGCTGCGCGTGCGCCAAACGCCATACAAGACCTTCGGAGGCATAACCGCCGCCTACTACTACCGTGTGGCCAGCATCCTCTCGGTAGGCGTGGCCTTCACATACGCGGGCCTCTACGGAGATATCCTCGACGCCGTCACGCGCCGCAAGATCGCCTCCGACAACACGACGACCCTCTCGGCCTCGGCCGCACTGCGTCTGCAATGGCTCAACCGCCCCTTGGTCAGATGCTACTCGTCGCTGGCAATGGGCCCGGCAGTCGACATACGCTCCCTCAACCACAGCCGCGAGGGATACATCACTCTCTCGGCCACGATCGCGGGCGTGAGCGTCGGACGCCGCCTCTACGGCTTCGGCGAGATCGGGGCCGGCGCACAGGGTATATTCTCGGCAGGCATCGGATACAGATTCTAATTCTAATTCAGATTCAGAATACCGTATGCCGGCACATGAAAACCGAAATATCAACACAAAAAAAGGAGTCACATGAAACAACGAATCATATCGGCAACAATACGCCTCACGCTGCTGCTCGCGGCCGTGGCCGGCACCGTGGCCTGCCGCGTCGACAAGGGTAACGAGAATGTCGACACCACCGCATCGGGATACATGCTCTTCAAGAACGCCAACGACGCCGTGCATGAGTTCTCGCAGGCCATAGACCGTCTGCAGGGGCTCGATCTCTACATCGCCGCCGCGGACGATGCCACCCGCGAGGCCATCCGCAACCGCTTCTTCTACGACAAGCGGATCGTCGCCGACGCCGAACACGAGGGCCGCTGGCATATCCTGTCGAACACCACGTCGATGACCGTCGACACGGGACGCCGACGTCTGGGTGACGAGGGCGCCGCATGGAGCTACTCATACTCCGATACCGACTATGCGGGCGGCGAGCGCCCGACGCTGCGCCGGACAGCCCAAAACAGGTATACGTTCCGCATGCCGTCTCCGGCCAACGCCACGGCCGAGATCATCTATGCCGTAGCCGACGCTCTGGAGGTGGAGCTTACGTTCGAGCCCGACGACCCGCTGCAGGGATACTCGACAATAACCCTCACGGGACGCTTCACAAGCGTATGCGGATACGGCAGCGACAAGCTCGTCCTCGAGACCGAGATCACGGACCCCATAATATACTCGGCACAGAAGAGCGGTGTCACCGCCGGCGTCATGGAGCTCGACGGCCTGAGCCGCGGATCCATAGAGCGTGCCTCGGCACGATATCTGACACCTCACACCGTAGATATCGAGTACGGCGGCGCTGCCTCGACGTGGGTATATTGACCCCGGCGGACGAAGCGGCCGCCCCGGAAACCTAACGACACGACATGACCATGAAGAAGATACGGTTCGGACTCCTGCCGCGCGTGATCGCGGCCATAGCCCTCGGCGTCGCCCTCGGAGGGGTGATGCCCGTATGGGGCGTACGCATATTCGTTACATTCAACGCCCTGTTCGGGCAGTTCCTCGACTTCGCCATACCGCTGATCATCGTAGGTCTCGTCGCCCCCGCAATAGCCGACATCGGACGCGGCGCAGGACGTCTGCTCCTGCTCACCACACTGTTGGCATACACGGCATCCATAGCCGCGGGATTCGCCTCCTATTTCACGGGCGAGGCGCTCTTCCCGACGCTTATATCCTCACACATAGAGGTCGAGACTGCAGCCGAGGCTTCGGGGCTCGACCCCTACTTTACGGTGCAGATACCACCCGTGATGGGAGTCATGACGGCCCTCGTGCTCGCCTTCATGCTCGGACTCGGTATGGCTCACCTGCACGGCGACACCATGCGCCGCGCCGCCGTAGAGTTCCGCGACATAGTCACGATGACGATCGAGACCGTAATACTGCCCCTGCTGCCGATATACATCTTCGGCATCTTCGCCAACATGACCGCCTCGGGCGAAGCGTTCCGCGTGCTCGGCGTCTTCATCAAGATCATAGGCGTCATATTCGCACTGCACGTGGTGTGGCTGCTGGCTCTATACGGCGTGGCCGGCATCGTCGCACGCCGCAACCCCCTGCGCATGATAGCGCGCATGATGCCAGCATACTTTACGGCCCTCGGCACACAATCCTCCGCCGCCACAATACCCGTAACGCTGGCCCAGACCCGCGCCATGGGCGTGAGCGAGCAGATCGCGGGATTCGTCATACCCCTCTGCGCAACAATCCACCTCTCGGGCAGCATGCTCAAGATCGTCGCCTGCGCCTTGGCCCTGATGATCATGCAGGGCATGGCGTATGACCTGCCCCTGTTCGCCGGCTTCATCCTCATGCTCGGCATCACGATGGTGGCAGCCCCCGGCGTCCCCGGCGGCGCAATAATGGCCGCACTCGGCATTCTGGCCTCGATGCTCGGGTTCACGGCCGAGGATCAGGCCCTCATGATCTCGCTGTACGTGGCCATGGACAGCTTCGGCACCGCATGCAACGTCACCGGAGACGGCGCGCTGGCCGTAATCATAGATACGGTGACGGCATCCGGACGCCGCACCTCGATCAAGGATGATATAACACCACAATCATGAAGATAGTATTCGCAACAAACAACGCCCACAAACTGAGCGAGGTGTCGCAAGCTCTCGGCGAGGCCTTCACGCTCGTCACGCCGCGCGAGTGCGGCATCACGGAGGATATCCCCGAGAACGAACCTACGCTCGAAGGCAACGCGCTGGCCAAGGCGCGGTACATACGCTCGCGTACGGGGCTCGACTGCTTTGCCGACGACACGGGACTCGAAGTGGAGGCTCTGGGCGGCGAGCCGGGCGTACACTCAGCGCGATACGCCACCGACGGCCACGACGACGAGGCCAACAAACGTCTGCTGCTGCAGCGTCTCGACGGCATACGGAACCGCCGCGCACGCTTCCGCACGGCCATAGCCCTCATAGACGGCGACGGCGAACACCTCTTCGAGGGTGTCGTATATGGAGATATCGCCTGCGAGGAGCACGGAGCCGACGGATTCGGATACGACCCCCTCTTCATCCCCGAAGGCGAGCAGCGCACCTTCGCCCAAATGTCGGCCGAGGAGAAGAACGCCATATCGCACCGCGGACGTGCCGTGCGTCGTCTTGCCGAATACCTGCAAAACCGCAAATAGCCCCGCGGCGCACGCCACAGCCGCACCGCCGGAAAAGGAATCCTCCCGTCGAATTGCTTTTTACGACGAAGAGCGCTAACTTTGCCACGCTATGGAACAAAAAGAGAATTACAGACGTCAGGACATATACGATGCCGAGCGCATCGAGAAGCTGAGCTACCACTACCGCGAGATCCTCTCGCTGCTGGGCGAGGACCCCACGCGCGAGGGGCTGCTCAAGACCCCCGAGCGTGTGGCCAAGGCCATGGCCTTCATAACAAAGGGATATGCGCAGGACCCCGTGCAGATAGTCACCTCGGCCATCTTCCGCGAGGAGTACAAGCAGATGGTGCTCGTAAAGGACATAGAGCTATTCTCGCTCTGCGAACACCACCTCATGCCCTTCGTGGGCAAGGCACACGTGGCATATATCCCCAACGGATACATCACCGGCCTGTCGAAGATAGCCCGTGTTGTGGAGTGCTACGCCCGACGGCTGCAGGTGCAGGAGCGTCTTACGGTACAGATACGCGACTGCATACAGCGCGCCCTCAACCCCATAGGCGTGGCCGTAGTCATCGAGGCCAGCCACATGTGCATGCAGATGCGCGGCGTCGAGAAGCAGGGTTCCGCTACCACTACTTCGGCCTTCACGGGCGTATTCCTCAAGGATACCCGTACGCGTGAGGAGTTCCTCACCCTTATTAGCAACCGTTACCGCTAATCCCCGTCCGCACCCCGGCAGACAAAAGGCTGCCTCCAACAATCAAGAGTCAGACGGATATGAGGTGAGAGAGGTGAGGGGAAGAAGAAATATATGCGGGAGAGTGGATAAGCGAGACAGGCAGGGTTTGTCGAGAAGTAACGTATAAAAGCCCAAAATCATAAAATACAATGAATAAAATCCTTACGCTTATCGTATGCGCCGCCGCGCTGGTATCGTGCGGCTCGGCGCAGCAGCCGACCCCCATCAAGGTCATATCGTACAACATCCGCATGAGCGCCGCACCCGATGCCGACGGCGACAACCGTTGGGAGAACCGCAAGCAGGCATCCATAAACATGATAAACGACCAGCAGCCGACGCTGCTCGGCCTGCAGGAGGCGTGTCCCGATCAGGTGGCATTCCTCGATAGCAACCTGCCCGACTACAAACGCATAGGCGTAGGCCGCGAGGATGGCAAGGCCGAGGGTGAGATGATGGCCATATACTACCGCCACGGTGAGCTCGAGGTGATCAAGAGCGGCACCTTCTGGCTCTCGGAGACACCCGACGAGGTCTCGATGGGATGGGATGCCGCATGCAAGCGTACATGTACGTGGGCGTTGTTCCGAAGCAAGGCCGACGGCCGGAACATAGCCTACATGAACACCCATCTGGACCATGTGGGGACTACGGCACGCCGCGAGTCGATAAAGCTCATCGTGGCCAAGATCGCCGAGTTGTTCGATGCCGACACGCCGTTGTTCCTCACGGCCGACTTCAACTCTCCGGACGACGACCCCATCTTCGATCCCCTCAAGAAGGTAATGACCGAGGCGCGCAGCGCCGCACCCCAGACCGACAACCGCCCCACATTCAACGACTGGGGCCGCTCCAACGACGCCGTCATCGACCACATCTTCCTGCGCGACGCCACACCCCTCACATTCAAGGTACTCTGCGACGAGAACTACGGCGCGCCCTACATCTCGGACCACTACCCCGTCGTCCTCTCGGCCGAATATTGATCTGCCTACCGATTTACTGTTCGGCGCAAGGCATATACGTGCAGGCGCATCTCCGCACGTAATCACGCAATAAGATACTTCTCAAACGGGAAGGCCGCCACCCCTTATCGGGATGGCGGCCTTCCGTTCAGATACGTCTCCTTACCGGACAAGATACTTGCGGTAGAATGCCTCAATGCTGTCCATCGGGATCTTGTCGAAATTATCGTACAGGTCGACATGCGAAGCCCCCGGGATGATCATCAGCCTCTTGTTGTCGCCCGTAAGGCGGCGGAACGCATCCTCGCTGAAGTAACGCGAATGGGCCTTCTCGCCGTGAATCATCAGGACGGCGCTGCGTATCTCGTTGCTGTAAGCCAGAAGCGGCATATTCATGAACGACAGCGCCGATGTGACGTTCCAGCCGTCGTTCGAGTTGAGCGAACGGACATGATAGCCGCGCGGAGTCTTGTAATAGGCGTAGTAGTCCTTCACAAACTGCGGCGCATCCTCCGGAAGCGGGTCCACGACACCTCCCGCACGCGCATAGCTGCCGCTGCGCGCATCCTCCGTGCGCTGGGCGTTGAGACGCTGACGCTCGGCATAACGGCCGTCGGCATCCATCGAATCGAAATATCCGTTGGCCGTAACGCGGCTCATGTCATACATCGTCGAACTGACCGTAGCCTTGATACGGGTATCTATGGACGCGGCGTTCAACGCCATGCCGCCCCAACCGCATATACCCAAGATACCGATACGCTCCGGATCGACATCATCGCGCGTAGAGAGATAGTCGACCGCCGCACAGAAATCCTCCGTATTGATGTCGGGCGAGGCAACGTTGCGGGGTTCGCCGCCGCTCTCACCCGTATAAGAGGGGTCGAACGCTATGGTCAGGAATCCGCGCTCGGCCAGCGTCTGGGCATACAGTCCCGACGCCTGCTCCTTCACCGCCCCGAACGGACCGCTCACGGCGATGGCCGCCATCGGCACCTCGGCATCCTTCGGAATGTAGAGATCGGCCGCAAGCGTTATGCCGTAACGGTTGCGGAACGTAACCTTCGAATGTTTCACCTTGTCACTCTGCGGGAAAACCTTGTCCCACTCGCTCGTCATATTCAGACTCTCCATATCGTTGTTTTGTTTAGTTTCATTACCGGCCGGCCCACCGCATCCGGTTGATGCCGACAGGCATACGGCCGCTATGACCATATTTAATGCATTTATTGTCAAACGCCTCATATATGCCTCCATATTATAGTCCCTCCGACAAAATTAAACATAATCCGTGGATTTTCATCCGAGCGGCCAAATATTCGGTACGCTCCGCATCGGGCAGCGTCAATATGATCCACGCCCGCAGCATCAACAATCAGTACGATGCATACGCCCCCCGCAAAACATATCCTCCCGACAAAAACCTGCACCTCACACAAACAAAAACAGCCGCAGCCCCGTTTGGGGCTGCGGCCTGATGACTGTCACGTCGGCCTTTCGGACTAATCGTCGAGGCAGTCGACGTGGATCTCACGCTGGAACGACTCGTTGAGCGAGATATAGGTCTGCGTACTCGACACGCCCTGCACCTGCAGGATGTGGTCGAAGATCGTACGCATCAGATGTTCGTTGTCTACGCAATAGAGCTTCACCATAAGGTTGTAGGAACCCGTTATGTAATGACACTCGACGATCTCGGGAATCTTGCGCAACTGCTCGACGGTATCCTGTTGGCGCTTGACATCCGATACGCGTATGCTGATGAAGGCACACACGTCGAAGCCGAGCGACTTCGGGGCAACTACAAGGCGGCTGCCCATGATCACGCCCATATCCTCCAGCTTCTTGATGCGCTGGTGGATGGCCGCACCCGAGATGCCGCACTCGCGGGCGATCTCGAGATAGGGCATACGGGCATTCTTTATCAGGAACCGAAGTATCTTTCTGTCGGTAGCATCCAATGTCGTCTTTGCCATGGCCTCCTACTTTAATACACCCAACTCCTTGCCTATCTTCACGAATGCCTCGACGCAGCGGTCCAGCTGCTCGGTCGTATGGCCTGCCGATACCTGAACGCGGATACGGGCCTGTCCCTTCGGCACGACGGGATAGTAGAAGCCCGTAACGAAGATACCCTCGTCCTGAAGGCGTGCGGCGAAATCCTGCGACAGCTTAGCGTCGTAGAGCATCACGGCGCAGATAGCCGACTGCGTAGGCTTGATATCGAAGCCTGCGGCCATCATCTTCGTGCGGAAGTGCTCAACGTTGGCCACGAGGCGGTCATGCCACTCGTTGCTCTCCTTGAGCATGCGGAAGAGCTCGATGCCGGCACCTACCACTGCGGGCGGCAGCGAGTTCGAGAAGAGGTAGGGACGCGAACGCTGGCGCAGCATGTCGATGATCTCGGCATGGCCCGTCGTGAAGCCGCCCACGGCACCGCCGAAGGCCTTGCCCAGCGTGCCCGTCAGGATGTCAACCTTGCCGCGCAGACCGTACAGCTCGGTGATGCCGCGGCCCGTCTTGCCCAGCACTCCAGCCGAGTGGCACTCGTCAACCATAACCATCGCGTCATACTTGTCGGCCAGAGCGCAGATCTTGTCCAGCGGGGCGGCGTTGCCGTCCATCGAAAAGACTCCGTCCGTCACGATGATGCGGAAACGCTGAGCCTGCGCACGCTTCAGGCAATCCTCCAGCTCCGACATGTCGGCGTTGGCGTAGCGGTAACGTACCGCCTTGCACAGACGTACGCCGTCGATGATCGAGGCGTGGTTCAGAGCATCCGAGATGATGGCGTCCTGCTCCGTCAGCAGAGGCTCGAAAACACCGCCGTTGGCATCGAAGCACGCGGCGTAGAGAATCGTATCCTCGGTACCGAAGTAGTCCGATATGGCCTTCTCAAGCTCCTTGTGTATATCCTGACATCCGCAGATGAAACGTACCGACGACATTCCGAAGCCGCGAGAATCCATCGCACGCTTCGCCGCCTCGATAAGACGCGGATTGTCCGACAACCCAAGATAGTTGTTGGCGCAGAAATTGAGTACCTTCTTGCCCGCTACGTCGATCTCGGCGCGCTGCGGCGAGCAGATCACCCGTTCGTTCTTGTAGAGGCCGGCAGCCTTGATGTCGGCCAGCTCCTTGCGGAGGTGTTCCCTGATCTTTCCGTACATGGTCGTTGTATTTGTTGGTTACAATTTTTTTTGATGTAACAAAGGTATGAATTTATAACCACACCACAAATAAAATCAATGTTAAATTTATCATTTTGGTTATAAACCGTAATTCCGGAACCGTGTTTGGTATCATTCGGTAGCGCGCCGGCCCGCTTTTCGACCCGCACGGAAGTTTTCTTCCACATTTTATTCCATAAGCTCCCGACTCAGCCGGCCCGTTCCCCACAGCCATCACATCCCCGCTGCCACACCTTACAGGCGGCAATATCATCACTTACGGCCACATCTTACGAGATGAAATACATCCGCCATGTCATCCGCCACATCTTCCGCCCATCATCTCCATGTAATCCGTCCGTCTCCGCCCCGCGGGGCACAAAAAACGGGGGAACCGCCCTGCGGACGGTTCCCCTCCTTCAAAAATTAACCCTTAGCTTATCTCTTTTTTCCACGAAACAGCTCCCGAAGATAACAGTCAATGTAAAAAAGGTCTGCCTCTTCACAAATGACCTCCTTTAGCAGAAGTTCGTAGTCGTCAGAGACCAATTCCGATGATGTTCTACTGTCAAAATCTTCCATAGGCTGCTTTCGTTTCCTATCAAACGACGGCTCAGGAAGATTTATTGTGTCCGTCAGCTCAAAATAAGATTATTTTCCTTGATCATCTTACGCAGGTTGATCAGCGCATACCTCATGCGGCCCAGAGCCGTGTTTATGCTCACGTCCGTCTGGTCGGCGATCTCCTGAAAGCTCAGACCCGAATAGTAACGCATCACAACCACCTCACGCTGCTCGGCCGGCAACCGGTCTATCAGTCGGCGCACATCCTCCTCGATCTGCGACGAGATCATGACATCCTCGACCGTGCGCTCCGCGAAACGCAGCGTACCCAACATATTATATCCCGCATCCGACTCGCTCACCGTCTTGGCGTTCTTCTGCGAGCGGAAATGGTCGATGACCTGATTGTGGGCTATGCGCAATATCCACGACAGGAACTTGCCCGTGTCGGCATAACGTCCCTCGTCTATGACGCGTACGGCCTTAATGAATGTCTCCTGGAGGATATCGTCAGCCACGTCGTTATCCTTGACCATCATGCGGATGTAGTCACGGACGCGATGCGTGTGTCTGTCGATAAGTTGCGATATGGCAGCGCGATCACCTGAAAGATAGTTATTAAGCAATACATGGTCGCTTAACACTCGTGTGTTCATACTCTTCTCCTTCCTTATATTAAATCATCAAAGAGCAGAATTTTTTCGATAGGCAATCAACTTTTAGTAATTATACACCATTTTGTGAACGCAAGGTAAGAACTTTTCTTCAAACGTCAAAATTTTTCATCATTTTTCTCTTCCGTTCTTCTCTTCCGCCCTTTATACCGCCCTCATCACAGCAAATACCATGCCGCCGCGATCCTCTGACACAGCAAAACCCGCACCTTTCCAATATTTTTTACTTATCACCCCATATTTTCCGCAACCGCCACATATTCCATGACTCTACACAGACACGCCCCGAGCCACCATCTACCTTGCGCACGGCCGCCACGCCCCGCAAGGGATAATCCGGCCTGAAAGGGACGGGGTGCGACATACCGCAAGGAGGCGGCAATAAAGGTTGAGACGGCAGACATATCATGCTACCCTGAAGGCCGGTGCGCATACCGTATCAAGGTATCAAGATATCAAGGTATCAAGAGGATAAGGCATATTGAAAGTATTACGGATACGCGCAGCCGAAAGGCACAAAAAAGGCGCGTCCCGATATGGAACGCGCCCGGAATCATTATGCAGCTCTCTTGCCACCGATACATCTTAAGAGTAACTCTGACGAAGAAGCCGCCGTCGTTACCTCTTGCTGTGTATGTATGGCAGCAAAACCGCTGCCGCTACCTCTTGATGGCCTGCTTGGCAGTATAGTCTCCTGTTACTTCACCGGAGAGAGCTTGATAGTGAAGCCGCCGCCCTTGGCCATACGCACCTTGAGGCTCTTCGAGTTGTCGGTAGTGCCGTTCGCGATGCGGAAGTCACGGGCTATCTTGTCGGCATTGTAGCCGTCCTCCATCAGCGTCATCACATACTCGCCGTCGGGCAGGAACGAGAGGTCGACCTCCACGTCACGGCCCTTCCAGCCGTTCAGTCCGCCGACATACCACTCGTCGCCGCTGCGGCGTGCCAATACCGCATACTCGCCGACCTTGCCATCCAGAGCCACCGTCTCATCCCATACGGTCGGGATCTCGGCGATGAACTGCGTGCACTCGGGCTCCTTCTCGTAGTTGGTCGGAGAGTCGCACAGCATGTTGAACGGCGCCTCGAATACGACGTACATGGCCAGCTGGTGGCAGCGCGTACCCTGACTCATAGGCTCCGAGTTGCTTGCGTGGTAGTTATAGAGCTGGGCGTTCATCATCGCGCCCTGCGTGTAGTCCATCGGGCCCGCAACCATACGGATGAACGGGATAGTCACATCGTAGGTCACCTGATCCACCGAAGCGTCCGACCACTTCATCTGCTCCAGACCGTGCACACCCTCGTAGTTCACCACGTTGGGATACTTGCGCGACAGGCCGCAGGGCTTGTATGCTCCGTGGAAGTCGCACATGAGGTGATACTTGGCAGCCGTCGCGGCGGCGCGCTCGTAGAAGTCAACCATCTGCTGGTCGTCACGGTCCATGAAGTCGATCTTGAAGCCCTTGACACCCAGATCAGAGTAGTACTTGAAGACGTTGTCCATATCGCGGTTCACGGCCCAGTAGCCGCCCCAGAGGACGATGCCCACACCGCGCTCCTTGCCGTAGTCGACAAGCTCCTTGATGTCGATCGACGGGATAACCTGCATGAGGTCGGCCTTCAGGTTGACGCTCCAGCCCTCGTCCAGAATCACATACTCGATACCGTTGCGGGCGGCGAAGTCGATATAATACTTATAGGTGCGGTTGTCGATGCCGGGCTTGAAGTCCACACCGTAGAGACCCCAGTCGTTCCACCACTCCCATGCAACCTTGCCGGGCTCGATCCACGATGTGTCGCCGATAACGTTCGGATGGCTCAGAAGGAAGACCATATCGTTGTTCAGAAGCTCGGCGTCGCTGTCGGCAACGATGCATATACGCCACGGGAACGAACGCTCGCCGCTAACCTCCGCAATATAGGGCTTGCGCGTCTGCACCTCGCCCTGAAGCATGTTGTGGCCGCCCTGCTTAACCTCGTCGGGTACGGGCGCATAGTTGCCCTTGAGGGCCGTGCCGCCGTCGGGATTGTAGAGATACATGCCCGGGTACGACATCAGGTCCGACTCCGTGATGCAGACCTTGCGGTCGCCCATGTCTACCAGCACCGGCAGGAACATCAGGCGGTTGGCACCCATCTTGCTCATAGGCTCGATCTCGTAGGTGTTCTCGAACGAGTTGTAGTACTGCTGCTCGATGCTCTTGTTGGCATTGCCGCGAACGTACGAGCAGTAGACGTTGTTGTCACCCTCGAAGGCGAACTCCGCGACCTCGTCCTTCACCGTATAGTCGCCCTTGCGCGTCGAGACGAAACGGTAGGCCGCAGCGTTGTCATAGGCGCGGAACTCAACGGCATAGTCGCCCTTGAACTGAAGCGTCAGCGTCGTGCACTTGTCCTCGACCTCGGCCTTCTTGTAGAGAGGGGCCTCGACAGTCTCGTCGATCTTGCCGACAACGGCCTTGCGCAGGCGCGGAGCCTCGCCCCACGTCTCGCTGTCGCTGATCTGCATGGCTATCTGCGAGGGCGCCAGAACAGTACGGCCGTCGGCCTCAACGCTCCAGCGTATGTCATCGGCGACGGTCACCGTCACCACGAGTTTGCCGTCCGGCGAGGCGATAGTCTTCACCGTCGGCTTGGCCTCGGCGCCCAATGCGGCGCACACGGCCAACATACATAATAATATTCTTTGCATAATAAGAATTGGTTAGTTGGTTTCGTTAGTTTGTCGCTGTATGCCCTCTTTCTCGCATACAGCCTTCAAAGATAGAAATTTTTGGCCATATCGAAAAAATTTTGGTTACTTTTGTTACAGTGCCACGAAATACCATTTTCCGCATGAAACAGCTTATAACAATTTTGGTTCTGTCGCTGACGCTGTTGGCCTCATGCGGCCGCAGCGACGACCGCGTTGTCGGAGGATATACCGACCCGCGGCGCCCGACAACAGAGGAGCGCGCGCTCTTCGAGGCGGCCGTAGCCTCCATCGACGACACCACCTACAAGCCCCTCAACGTGGCTACACAGGTGGTTGCCGGCACGAATTACCGATTCGTATGCAAGGCGCGCGAGAATGGCCGCCGCGGCAAACGTTTCGATGCCGTCATCGTGATCTACAAGCCGCTGCCCGGGCAGGGCGAGCCGCGCATAACCTCCATCGAGCGCAGCACGCGATAAACCGCCCCGATACATGACACACGACACCCATACGACAACCAACGCCGCCCTTGTCGAGCGGTTTGCCGCCTACCTCGCGGGCGAGAGGCGCTACTCGCCGCTCACGGTGCGCAACTACCGCCACGATATCGCCGCCTTCGTCGCGTGGGGTGAAGCCGCCACGGCCGAGGATAGCGGCAGCGGTTCCGACGAGGCAGGGCTCGACCTCTGCCGCGTGCGGGGTGAGGATGTGCGGGCATGGGTGATGCACCTATCGGACGAGGGACGCATGAACAACGCCTCGATAAACCGGTGCGTCGCCTCGCTGCGCTCGCTCTACCGCTATCTGCGGCGCGAGGGCCTCGCACACACCGACCCCTTCGCCGCCCTCACGCCGCTGCGCACGTCGCGCCGCCTGCCGCGCTTCGTGCCCGACGACGAGATGTCGCACGTCGTAGAGACCGTCATGGAGCGTCTGCATGACGACGATGCACGGCGCCGCCGCGACGCCCTCATGGTGCTCGTACTCTACACCTGCGGGCTGCGTCTGGCCGAACTCACGGGACTCGATACCGACGACATCATAAACAGCGGCTCGGCACTGCGCGTACACGGCAAGGGCGACAAGACCCGCATCGTGCCGCTCGTCGCGCGCGTGGCCCGCGAAATACAGATATATATGGAGCAAGATTCGTCCCCGAAAATTTGCAAAAACGGCGAAAAAGCGTTATTTTTATCGGGAACGGGAAAACGTATATCCCGCAGCGACGTCCAGCGCAGCGTAGCGCGGCTGCTGACCGAGTGCGGCGTGAAGGGCAAATGCTCGCCCCACGTGCTGAGGCACACCTTCGCCACACACCTGCTCAACGACGGCGCCGACCTGCGCGAAATACAGGAGTTGATGGGCCACACCTCCCTCAAGGCAACACAGGTCTACACCCACAACAACATCGCGCAGCTGCAACGCATATATGCCGCGGCGCACCCGCGCTCGCACACCGACAAGAAGCCGTAAACGACACTTTCGGAGACAAAACGGAATACCACAGCCGCCGGACGTGACGTTTGCCATATAAAGGATCGGCGCGACGATTGCACCGGAAGCGAAACAGGACGGCGCCGCGATTGTACCGGCTGCCCAAAAGGCGGCATCGCGACGGGACCAAAGACATAACAGAGCGCTCTCCGCGGGGGTACCGCCCCGCACGGAGCAGACAAAATAAGGTTTAACTCTAAATTCGAAGGCTATGAACGTACAGATTCAGTCAGTGAAATTCGATGCAGGCAAGCAGCTCATCGAGTTCATCGAGAAAAAATTAGCCAAACTGGACCGCTTTGCCGAGAACGCAATGGGGGCCGATGTGATTCTGAAACTCGACAAGGACAACGAAAGAGGTAACAAGATCGCAGTAGTTACACTCCACATACCCGGCGGCGACCTGCGCGTAGAGGAGCAGGCACGCACATTCGAGGAGGCGATAGACAACTCGCTCGACGTAATGAAACGCCAGATCGAAAAGGCCAAGGGCCGCAATATCTGACACCCCAAAACAGAGGATGACCCCTCGGGCCGCACGCCCAAGTCATCCGATCACAAAAGCAGTCGGCGGAACCGCAGTTCCGTCGGCTGTGTTATAATATCGCCCGAAGACACGGACGTTAACGCACCACAAGTCTCACGGTCACTCTCCATTCCTTACCCGACCCTCGACACCGAGCCGCACGCCGCAGAATGTAAGAATACCGAAGATTTCAAACCTCGCCGCATACAATCACGACCGACCAAGAATATAAACCGCCGCTCATATACATTATATATCCACATTGTATTCACAGCGCGCGACAAAATAGATCACAAACCTGTATCTTCACCGTTTCACGGCCCTGCATCTTTACCGGCTCACCGTTCCACAGGTCCGACGCCTCTTCACTGAAAGGCTGCCACGTTGGTGTAATTTGCGTTGTGCGGATGTTGTGTAAATCTGGCTGCCGGGCAAAAACAAAAACACTTAACAACGTGATCAACACATCGTTAAGTGTTTCATTCTGAGGTCTGAAGCGGACTCGAACCGCTGTATAAGGTTTTGCAGACCTTTGCCTAGCCACTCGGCCATCAGACCATTCGTATTATCTTGCCGTCCTCCCCTCGACTCTCTCATCTGCAAGCGGCTGCATCGTCTCTCGCGCGTCCGCTCTTCTCTACCTCTCCTCCCTGTTCCTCACGCCCTCTCGACCTCAAATATCTCTCACGCTCTCAACCTCAGGCCTCTCGCTCTCCGCCTCAAGTCTCTCGCGCTCTCTCAGCTTCAAGTCCCCCGCTCTCCCCTTCATAGGGCCCCTCGGGTGGGTGCGGAACTTAGTGTTGGGGATGTTCGGCCTGCAAATATACAAAAAAATATATATCTGCCAAAACTTCGGCAAATCTTTGACTCTTTTTCGGAAAAATATTACTTTTACTCGACCGTAGACACTCACGCCTGCACCGTATCCACACCCCTGCATACGGCCCGTCCGCCTCCGCGGGGATACGGCAACCGCAGACATGGAGGCCGACGCATACGTCACGACACCATATAAATACTGCTGTGACGCAACTTGCGGAAGGCTATATAAAAAGGCCGCAAACGGTTGAATGACATAACGTCACAAGACATACGGGACGCAGGCCGCAGAACATGCAGCACGGAATGTGAGAAGCATGACTGCAGCCGCCAAAGGACATAGGCAGTAAAGAAGATGTGTGCAACAGGCCGCAAAACGGGACGCGGCCGGCGGCAGAAAGAGAGATACAGGGAGACCGGCGGGTGCAGGCGAAGTCGCAGAGAGGATACGTGTAAATATAAAGTATGACAATACACGACATAGCCATATCGTTCGTACCGATGCTCGGGGCAAAGGGTGCGGCTCATCTGGTCGAGTGTTTCGGGTCGGCCGAGGCCGTATATTCAGCCTCGGCCGGGGAGCTTGTGGAGCGCGCCGAACTCAACCAGCGCACCGCACACGCCATAGCCGCGGGTGCCGGAATGCGCGAGGCCGAGCGCGAGATGGCATACTGCCGCCGCAACGGCATCACCCCCATAGGAGTATCCGACGAGCGTTATCCGCCGCTCATGCGGCTCACGCCCGACCACCCGCCCGTACTGTACGCATGCGGCCAAGCAGAGGCTTTGCGGCGTCAGGCCATAGCCTTCGTCGGCACAAGGAACATGTCGGCATACGGGCAGGCCATGTGCGGCACCCTCATCGGAGGGTTGGCGAGGTTAGTCCCCGACGTGGTCATTGTCAGCGGCTTGGCCTTCGGAATAGATGCCGCCGCACACCGCGCCGCCCTCGAGGCGGGCTTGACGACCGTAGCATTCATAGCCAGCGCCCTGCCGCAGGTGACACCGCCCGCACACGAGAGGCTCGCCGCCGAGATCATCGCCGCAGGCGGAGCCATAGTATCGGAGCTAAGTTCGCAGTCGCCCCAAAACGGACGTCTCTACATACCGCGCAACCGTCTCATCGCCGCCATGTCGGCCGCCACGGTCGTCGTGGAGTCACCCGAAGCTGGAGGGTCACTCACAACGGCCGCCTTCGCCGACGGCTATTCACGCACGGTGATGGCGGTGCCCGGGCGCGCCACGGACATGCGTTCGCGCGGCACCAACGCCCTGATACGCAACCGCAAGGCCGCGCTCATAACCTCGGCCGAAGATATGGCGGCGGAACTTATGTGGGATCTGGGCACGCCGCCCGCCGAGCCGCAGCGCGAGGCGCTCCCGCTGACCGATGAGGAACAGCGGCTGCTCGCTCTCTTCGGAGACGAACCCCTCCCGACCGAGGCGCTGCTCGCGGCGAGCGGCCTTGAGGCCGGCGAGTTGTCGCTGCTGCTCATGAACCTCGAGTTGTCGGGAGCCGTGCGCCGCCTGCCCGGCAAACGCTACGTAAAGATTTGACATTATGAATGAAGAAATGACAGATACGCCCCGCGGCAGCGAAAGCGACGCCACTATTACCCCTCCCGCGGAGGAACAAACCGGACGGGATATATCTCCGGCAGAGCCGCAACCCGTCAAGATATCGGAGCAGAGTATTCCCCAACCACAGGTCGCATTCAAGAGCCCCTCGGCCAAGGCTGCGCCGCGCCGCACGCTGCGCAGCGTCGTGCGAAGGCTCAAGGGTTATGCCATCAGCATCGGATTCGGGATCATAATAGCCGCGATGATGATGGCGAGCATCGTCATCGTACCCTCGCTCAGGGTATTCTTCTCGGAGCGAATGACGGCTAACGGACTCGGGATGTTCATGGTATACTGGATTGCGGGGATGGTGATCCTCGTAGCCGTAATGTATGCGCAGATCATAATCCACGAGGGCGGGCATCTCGTCTGCGGGCTGGCATCGGGATATCGGTTCGTTTCATTCCGCGTGGCGAGCCTTATCCTCTACCGCGACGGCAGCCGTCTGCGCTTCGGACGCTTCTCGATAGCCGGCACGGCGGGGCAATGTCTTCTCGAGCCCCCGACGGACGAGGCGGCCGACGCCGAACGCATGCCGTACCTCGCGTACTGCATGGGCGGCACAGCGGCCAACATGGCGGCGGCCGTTGCCGCCGCCGCGATCATGACCACAGGCATACAGGGCGTTGCCGCGGCTTTCACGGCATCGATGTTCCTGTTCACGGGTATCGTCACGGCCGCCATGAACGGTCTGCCGATACGTGTGGGAGGCATGCCCAACGACGGTTTCAATGCCCGCATCATGCGCCGTGACATCGAAATAAGGCGCATGCTGTGGATACAGCTCACCGTAAATGCGCAATATTCGCGCGGGCGGCTGCTGCGCGACATGCCCGACGAGTGGTTCGCCATACCCCAAGGGGCCGACCTCGCAAACCACATGTACACATCGGTTGCCTTGTTCGACGTCTGGAGACAAATCGAGCGCCGCGACTTCGCCGCCGCTGACGACCTGCTGCTGAGGCTCCACCTCCGCGAGGGGCGCATGATCGAGCTGTACCGTCTCGAGACCGCCGTCGACAGGATGTTCGTCGCGGTGATGCTGCAACGGCCCCTGCAATCCATACGCAACATATTCACCGACCGCGTAAGGGCATACGTCACAGCCGACGCCCGATACAACATAAGCCATGCGCTGGAGCTATACGCGTGGGAGCGTTTCGTCGAGGGCGACGCCGAGCGAGCCGCCGACCGCGCCGAGACCATACGCCGCGCCCTGCCTCGCCACCATGCCGGCGGCGAGGCGGCCGACTGCGCCGAGCTGCTGGCGTGGATGGAGACATTACCCGACAACTATCTATGCAACTGACAGACACACATTCACACCTCTATGCCGAGGAGTTCGACGCCGACCGCGCCGAGGCGCTGCAACGCGCCCGCGACGCCGGCGTCGGGACCCTTCTGCTGCCCGCCATCGACTCCCTCACGCATGAGAGGCTCTTCACGATGGCCGCAGCCGAGCCCGCAATGTGCCACCCCATGATGGGGCTGCACCCCACATCCGTAAACGACAACCCCCGCTGGCGCGAGGAGCTGCGCACGGTGGAGCGGTATCTCGCCGAGCCGCCCCGCGGGCTGACATTCTGCGCCGTGGGCGAGATCGGGCTCGACTACTATTGGAGCCGCGACTTCGTCGCCGAGCAGCGCGAGGCATTCATCGCACAATGCCGTCTGGCCGCAAGTCTTGATCTCCCCGTAGCCATACATACGCGCGCCGCATGGGACGACATGTATGACATACTGCGCGAAGAGTGTGACCGTGCACGGCAGCGGGGCGAGCGTCTGCGAGGCGTGCTGCACGCCTTCTCGGCGGATGCCGACACCTTCCGCCGTCTGCGCGACTGCGGCGACTGGCTCTTCGGCATAGGCGGCGTCGTCACCTTCCGCAAGAGCGTCATCTCCACATCCGTGGCCGAGATATCTCTCGAACAGATCGTTCTGGAGACCGACTGCCCCTACCTCACACCCGTGCCCCATCGCGGCGAGCGAAACGAATCGGCGTACGTACGCTACGTATGCGAGGCCGTCGCCCGCATCAAGGGCCTCGACCCGGAGCATGTCGCCGCCGTCACAACAGAGAATGCCCGCCGCATGTTCCTGCCACAGAGCCAAGCACTGGCAGGCGCCCGGGAATAGCCGCACAACGAATACATTTGCAACAACATATATCGTCCGACAATATGAAACGTGTACGCATAACCGTCATGCGCAAGGTCTCCCACAGCGACCTTATGGAGCGTTACGAGAACCCCATCGAACACCCATGCGACATGCAGCAGGGGCAGGTGTTCGTATGCGAGGGGTGGCAGAAGCCCGAAGGGCTCTGCGAGAGTGCATGGCAGACCCTCTCGCCCTTCGTCATGACCCTAGCGCACGGCGGACGCGACATCTACGACGGCTGGATGAAGAACCCCGCCTCGGCCATGATATCGTGCAACGACGGCTTCCGCCCCGTGAGTTTCCTTATCGAGGCGCTCGACGAAGACGGAGGCAGCCCCACAAATGGATAGCCTCCAGCGCCATACGGCACGGTAAGAAATATTGGAAAACAGACAAGGACAATCCCAAAAAACGGCATACAGACAATACCATGAGATCTTCGATTCTGATAATCTACACGGGCGGCACAATCGGCATGCAGACCGACGCCGCCACGGGTGCGCTCGTACCCTTCGACTTCGGCGGAATATACGACGAGTTCCCCTCGCTGCGCCGCCTCAATGTCGACATCGAGGTGCACACGATGCCCAAACTGATCGATTCGTCGAACGTGCGCCCCGAGGACTGGAGCGACATGGCCGACGTCATACGCGACAACTACGACCGTTACGACGGCTTCGTCATCCTGCACGGCACCGACACCATGTCATACAGCGCCTCGGCCCTGAGCTTCATGCTCGAGAATCTGGCCAAGCCCGTGGTCTTCACCGGCAGCCAGATACCCATAGGCGTACTGCGCACCGACGGCCGCGAGAACCTCATCACCGCCATCGAGATCGCCGGAGCCCGCATCGACGGACGCCCCGTCGTGCCCGAGGTGTCGCTGCTCTTCCAGAACCGCCTCTACCGCGGAAACCGCACGCACAAGTGCAGCGCCGGCGAGCTCGACGCCTTCCGTTCGTACAACTACCCGCTGCTGGCCGAGGTCGGCGTCAAGATAGCCTACAACTTCGGCGCCATAGCCCCCGCACCCCCCGTCGTGGAGCCCCTGCGCGTGGCCCGCATGGCCGCCGACGGCGTCGCAATAGTCAAACTATTCCCCGGAATAAGCGAACAGATGCTGCGCGCAATGCTCTCGGCCGAGGGCCTGCAGGGCGTCGTCCTCGAAACATACGGCGCCGGAAACGCCCCCACGAACGACTGGTTCCTGCAGCTCATGCGACAGACTGTCGAACGCGGAGTCACCGTACTCAACGTCACCCAGTGCGACAGCGGCTCGGTCGAGATGCAGCTCTACGAAACCGGACAGCAGCTCCGCGCCGCAGGCGTCATTTCGGGATACGACATCACGACAGAGGCCGCCGTAACAAAACTCATGTACGTCATGGGCAAAAATCTTACGCCCAACTACCGCCACGAACTCATGGCACGCCCCGTCAAGGGTGAATTTACTTTATAACAGGGTTGCGCGGATAAAAAATAATTCGTATATTTCGGCTCGTAAAGTGTGCAAAAAATGCACGCTTTCGGCGCAGAAGCCGTCGCTGGAGACGCAAGTGAGTGAGAGACAGAGAGTTAAGGGGAAGTGGCGAAAAAGGCTGCGGAAGGGCGTTGACGATACGGACACAAGCCCGAACCCCGGCCAAATGCCTCGGGCAGCGACCAAATGCGGACATAATGAATTTTTAACAACATAAAACTAACAAACAAGTAACAGAACACTAAATTTTATTCAAACACAACTATGAAAAAATTCTTTATGATTTTGTCAGTTGCCGTAGCTTCACTCGGCACTGTCAGCGCGTTCGCACAGGAGGCTGCCGTAAATGCGGAGACTGATCTCGCCGGCGAGACCATGCACCAAGTTCTGATGCAGAAGTTCCTCGAGGGTGGTTGGGCATGGATGCTCCCGATCCTCGTCTGCTTGGTTATCGGTCTTGCGATAGCTATCGAGCGTATCCTGTTCCTCACCTTCTCGAACATCAACTCAAAGAAGTTCATCGCCAAGGTCGAGGACGCCCTCAACAAGAACGGCATAGAGGCTGCCAAGGAGGTTTGCCGCAACACCAAGGGCCCCATCGCCTCGATCTACTATCAGGGTCTGGACCGCTACGATCAGGGTCTCGACGCAGTAGAGAAGGCTGTCGTATCGTACGGCTCGGTTCAGACGGGCCAGATGGAGTCGGGTCTGTCGTGGATCGGCCTGTTCATCGCCCTCTCGCCCATGTTGGGATTCATGGGTACCGTGGTCGGCATGATCGACGCATTCGACCAGATTCAGGCTGCTGGCGATATCTCTCCGACGCTGGTTGCCGGCGGTATCAAGGTCGCCCTTCTTACCACCCTGCTGGGTCTTATCTCTGCCGTGATTCTGCAGCTGTTCTACAACTACATCGTATCTAAGATCGACACGCTCGTTAACGACATGGAGGACTCGTCAATCACTCTGATGGATATCCTCACTGTTTACAGCAAGAAATAATTTGATCTTATAAGACTTATTGCAATGGATAAAATATTTAGAACGTTATTGATAGCCATAATGGGTATTTCGGCGGTGCTCATCCTGTGGGCCATATTCGCCACACCGGAAGGTACCATGGTTCCCGCTGAAGCCCCGGTAATCGGCTACAATATGATATGGGGCTACATATTGTTGGCCGTGGCAATCGTCTGCTGCCTGTTCAGCGCCATATGGAGCATGGTTCAGAACCCGAAGGGAATGAAGGTTGCCGGTCTGTCTATCGCCGCTATCGTGGTGATTGTAGTGGTTTCGGCCATCATCGCATCGGGTCATGATATCCAGATCCCCGACGTGCAGAACAACTCGTACTTTGATCGCGGACCTACCGTGCTCACCGATGCGAGCATTCTGATCACCTACGTCGCACTGGGTGCCGCAATCCTTGCCGCGATATATTCGGCCGTTTCGGACTCTTTAAAATAAAAACAAATGCCAACCAACAAAAGAAAAATACAAGAGATCAACGCAGGCTCAATGGCCGACATCTCGTTCCTGCTGCTGATATTCTTCCTCGTCGCCACGACGATGAATGTCGACACGGGTCTTATGCGAGTGCTTCCTCCCATGCCCCCCGAGGATCAGAAGGTGGAGGACCAGAAGGTCAAGGAGCGCAACTTGTTGCTGGTCTTTGTGAGTGCGAGCGGTAACATCATGGCAGGCGACGAGAACATGGACATCCACGGCATCAAAGACAAGGCCAAGGATTTCATCCTCAACACCTACGATGATGAGAACCTCCCCGAAAAGGAGGATCAGGAGTTCGAACTTCCGGATGGCAGCAAGTGGGTATATCCCGTCAGCAAGGGCGTAGTCTCTCTGCAGACTGCGCGTGATACCAACTATGACATCTACCTCATGGTGCAGAACGAGCTTACCCGCGCCTTCAACGAAATACGCGATGAAGTCGCAATGGAGAAGTTCGGCGCCAAGCTGGTAGACCTTCCCGAGGAAGAGCGTAATGTAATAACCAAGGCGATACCTCTGGCCATTTCGGAGGCGGAGCCGCGTAAAGCAATAAAGAAGTAGTATGGCAGTAATGAAAAAGAAGGGCAACAAGGAATTGCCCCCGATTTCGACGGCGTCGCTCCCTGACGTCATCTTCATGGTCCTCTTCTTCTTTATGGTGTCTACCTCGATGCGCGATCAGGAGCTTCTGGTACGTTTCAGGCTCCCCTCCGCCTCGGAGGTGCAGAAACTCGAGAAGAAGTCGCTCGTCAGCTATATCAACATAGGCCAGCCGACCCCTATCATGCAGGCGAAGTACGGTACTGCCACCCAGATACAGCTGAACGATTCGTACAAGACAACCAAGGACATTCTGGACTTCATCGCTGCAGAGCGTGACCAGTTGAGCGAGGCAGAGCGCGCGCAGATGACCGTCTGCCTCAAGATCGACGAGAAGACCAAGATGGGTATCGTCACCGACGTCAAGCAGGAGCTGCGTCGTGCCAACGCCCTCAAGATCTCGTACGCCGCATCGAAGTCTTTGGGATACGAATAGTCTCGACTCTATCAAAAAGAGGTGTTTCCCCACTCGGGGAGACACCTTTTTTTATGCCCGTACGTGTAATGGAGATTACGACCGTATGCGTAGTGGAGATGCCGAACGAAAATCCTGAGTCTGACCGGAAATACGGGCAATAAAAAGACAATGGCAGCAGTAATGATTGCAAAGACAGTGGCGGAGACAGCCGCGCTGGAATAAGGGCAACAGTGCCGACAAAGCAGGACTGAGGGGACTGAGGGGACTGAGGGGACAGAGGGGACAGAGAGGACAGAGAGGACAGAGAGGACAGAGAGAACGGAGAGGGCGGAGAGGGCGGAGAGAACGGAGAGGGCGGAGAGGACGGAGAAAAATGAGAAACTGAGGGCAAAATAACCGGAGTAGAAATAAGGAGAAGCCGGTTAATTGAAAGGTAGGGGAAGGCATTGCGAGAATGCTCCGGAATGTGGATCGGAGGGCACGGAAGAACCAGATAAGAATAAAATAAGAATCAAAAAATGGCTGTCCGAAAAAGACCAAACTGATTACAGAGGGGTTGCAGAGAAAGGGCAGAGGGTGTGGAATATGGCTAAAAATGCATACGCATGTAAGGAGACCGATGGGCGAATAGATCAGCCGAAAAGGTACAAATAAAAGGTGCGGCGGATGTGACTATTAGGCATGAAAATGAGGCAACGAACTCATTTTGAGCCTTTCAGCAAAAGGACAGAGATAAAATCTCCATATATTCGTGCCAGTAGAAAATTCCGACCCTCATGGAGCGACTTGACGTATTTGACCCTTCGAACATATCCATTACAAGCTACCATACCGACGAGCAGGAGTGTACGCACTGCAACCGCGAGCATACGCTCGTATACGTACATACGGGCCGTCTCGACATCACGGAGCACACACGCACCACGACACTGCGTGCGGGGGAGTGTGCCTTCATGCGGCGTGACAACCATCTGCTTCTGCGCAAGATTCCGGAGGACGGACTCCAGTACCACTCAATAGCGCTCAAATTCACACGAGACTTTCTGCGAGAGTTCTACCAGCACCTCAAGCAGCGCGAGATCCCGAAGAATGCCGTGCGCAGCAGAGGCAGCCTCTACCTGCTGCCCTCGAACCGCGACGACATACGCATACTCTTCGAGTCGCTAATACAATATTTCGATGCCGAAACCAAGCCTTCGGACGAGATCCTGAAGCTGAAGATGGTCGAGGGGCTATATGCCATACTCAAGACCGACGAGAACCTCTACGCATCGCTGTTTGACTTCGTCGACCGCTGGAAGATCGACATCATGGTCTTCCTTGAAAAGAACTACATGAATGACCTCACGCTGCGTGACATCGCCCGTTTCACGGGTCGGAGCCTCTCGACATTCAAGCGCGATTTCCGCGCCCTGAGCGACCTGACGCCGCAACGGTGGCTCATGCGCCGCCGTCTGGAGGCTGCGCGCGAGATGCTGCGCCGCGACAGCAAGCGCAAGGTCACGGATGTATGCTTCGAGGTAGGGTTCAAGAACCTGTCGCACTTCTCGAAGCTATACAAGCGCACCTACGGCATACCGCCCACCGAAGAGCCGGCCGAAGAGGCGGTCGCCGCAGAGGGCATCTGATCCGCACAGGTTGCGACCACAGCCGCCGCAGCTACGCCTCCCCATATAGATCCATAGTAAAGCACCGGCACAAGAGACCGTAACGTCGCAATACGACAACCATCGGCGGCTGCCCCATACGGGGCGGCCGCCGCTTCTCATATCCCCGACCCGCATAAGCCGTCGTCACAGCAGTCTGCACACCCCGTGCGCAAATAAACAGAAAGCGTATTTTTTCGCTCGCGGGAGTATCACACCAGTCGGCAGAATCATCCTCCGAGATGCGGCCGCACGGGCACATCAACACACATACAGGCAACATACGGGGACATGTCGAATCGGGAAAAGGCTTCGGGGGTATGTCTCACGGCACCGACTTACAGTATATTCTGATGATACGGGGTGCGTCAGGGCGGAGCAGAATATCAAAAAGAGCCTTCTCCGATTTGCCTCTGCACCCGACTTTTCGTATATTTGTACATATCATCATCTTATCCAACCACAAACAAAATAACCCAAAAACCGAACTACAAATGGTAACACGCAAAGAATTCCTCCGACAGCTCTCTATGATGGGAGCCGGACTGGTCATGAGTCCGTTCATAGTGCAGGCGGCCGAGAAGGTGGGCCCCAACGACAAGATAAGGGTCGGCCTCATAGGTTGCAACGGCATGGGATTTACCGACCTGCAGGCCTTCGTACGCAACCCCGAGGTGGAGTGCATAGCCCTGTGCGACGTCGACGAGAATGTCCTCAACCGCAGGGCTGCCGAAACAGAGAAGATGACCGGCAAGAAGGTCAAACACCTCTACAAGGATTGGCGCGACCTAATCGACAACAAGGACGTAGACGTGGTGATAATCGGCACACCCGACCACTGGCACTGCTTGCAGGCAGTCTACGCATGCCAAGCCGGAAAGGATGTCTATTGCGAGAAGCCCCTCGGAAACAGCATCGAGGAGTGCAACATCATGGTGCGCGCGGCACAGAAATACAGCCGCGTCGTGCAGGTCGGTCAATGGCAGCGCAGCGACCCCCACTGGCAGGATGCCATGGAGTTCGTACACAGCGGCAAGCTGGGAAAGATACGCACCGTACGCGTATTCTCATATCAGGGCTGGTGCCCCTCGATCCCCGTACAGCCCGATCAGGATCCCCCCGCAGGCGTCGACTACGAGATGTGGCTGGGCCCCGCCCCCGAACGCAAGTTCAACCCCAACCGATTCCACTTCACATGGCGCTGGTTCTGGGACTATGCGGGCGGTCTGATGACCGACTGGGGCGTACACCTGCTCGACTACGCCCTCTACGGCATGAATGTAACCACCCCCAACAGCATCATGGCCGCAGGCGGCAAGTTCGGATACCCCGACGACGCGTGCGAGACGCCCGACTCGCTCCAGACAATATATACGTTCGACGACTTCACCGTACTGTGGGACCACGCCATAGGCATCGATGACGGCGCCTACGGCCGCAACCACGGTCTCGGTTTCGTCGGCGAGAACGGCACGCTCGTTGTCGACCGCAACGGCTGGGAGGTCATACCCGAGAGGGTGAACGGCTCGCCGCGTATGGAGGCCGTGCCCCTGCAACGCGCCTACGGCGAGGGCGGCCTCAACCTCCACGTGAAGAACCACCTCGAGTGCATCAAGAGCCGCAACCGCGACTGCAATGCCAGCATCGAGATCGGCGCCCACATAGCCAAGTTCTCGCAGCTGGGCAATATTGCCTACCGCACGGGAAAGAAGCTCACATGGGATGGCCGCCGCTTCGACGACGCCGCGGCAAACGCCCTGCTCTGCAAGGAGTACCGCAAGCCGTGGAAACTGCCAAAATTCTAATCGGATTACGGGTCAAATGAGCGCCGTGACAAGGCGACAAGGCGACAACCCGACAACAGACCTGATAAATTGCCCATTCGGGGCTGCCGCAGCATATTCCGACACAGGAGGGATATTCGGCAGCAGTCCCGAATGGCCTTTTATTATTATAGCCATACATATACCGTCACTACGCAACTCACCGCTGTCCACACGGCGGAATCGGAATATATACACGCGGGGAAAAGATATATACATTCACACCCTTTCATAAGCTGCGAAACAACTCTACACGCCACGGAGTGTGATATAAAGACAAAACCCATACGTTCGCACCTCTCCGCACGATAACAACAAAAAAGAGGTCGCAACGCATTGCGACCTCTTCCTTTCGAGAGCTGTTGACGAGGCTTGAACTCGTGACCTCTTCCTTACCAAGGAAGTGCTCTACCACTGAGCTACAACAGCATATTTCCCCGATAGGGCAGCGCAAAAGTAGAAAACAAAAATGAATCGGCAAAATAAATGAACGTTTTTTTGTTCCCGCAGTGCATTTTTTTCTTCCGACGGGGTGATTTTAAGACCGATAACGGCCACGACAGACATATCAAGATGTTTTTACCATTCGCAAATAATGCAAAATATCTCAGCCATCGCCACGCCAATGAAGTATCACAGCCGCCACGTCGGGGAAGAGATATAACAACAGGCGGTACATAAAGAAGCATATCAGTCCATACGCCGAGAGGGACAGCAACCGACGAAAGAGGCATGGCGGCGAACAGTATGAAAAGGCGCGAAAAAAGGCGTCCCCGCCGAGGTGGGGACGCCGCCAAATAACCTGAAATTACATTTAGTGACCGTAAATAGGTTATCGTATGCGTTTGTATCCGTAGACCGCAAGGTCGCCCAGCTCCTCCTCGATGCGCAGCAGCTGGTTATACTTGGCCATACGGTCCGAACGGCTCAGAGAGCCCGTCTTGATCTGGCCGCTGTTCGTCGCAACGGCGATGTCGGCGATCGTGGCGTCCTCGGTCTCGCCCGAGCGATGCGACGTAACCGTAGCGTAACCGTGGCGGTGCGCCATCTCGATAGCGTCCATAGTCTCGCTCAGAGAGCCTATCTGGTTGACCTTGATAAGTATGGCATTGGCGCAATGCTCCGCTATTCCGCGCGAGAGGAACTCGACGTTGGTGACGAACAGGTCGTCGCCCACAAGCTGGCAGCGGCCGCCGATACGCTCCGTAAGGCGTCGCCACCCCTCCCAGTCGTTCTCGCTCATGCCGTCCTCGATCGAGTCGATCGGGTATTTGGTGATGAGCTGCTCAAGGTAATCGATCTGCTCGTCGGCGGTGCGGCGGCACCCCTTCTCGCCCTCGAAGACCGTATAGTCATATACCCCGTCGCGGTAGAACTCCGACGAGGCGCAGTCCATGCCTATCGTCACGTCCCTGCCCGCCTTGTATCCTGCCGCCGCAATGGCCGCCATGATCGAGTCGAGCGCATCCTCCGTACCTGCAAGTGCGGGTGCGAAGCCGCCCTCGTCACCGACGGCGGTACTCAGGCCGCGGCTGTGGAGTACCTTCTTCAGTGCATGGAACACCTCGGCGCCCATACGCAGCCCCTCACGAAACGACGGAGCACCGACGGGACGTATCATGAACTCCTGAAAGGCTATGGGGGCATCGCTGTGCGAGCCGCCGTTGATGATGTTCATCATCGGCACAGGCATCACATAGGTGTTCGTACCGCCCAGATAGCGATAGAGGGGCAGTCCGAGGTAGTTGGCCGCAGCCTTCGCAACGGCGAGCGACACGCCCAGAATGGCATTGGCGCCGAGGCGCGACTTGGTCGGCGTACCGTCCAGATCGATCATCATGCGGTCGATACGGCGCTGCTCCAACGCCGAGACACCCAACAGTGCGGGCGCAATAACTTCATTCACGTTGGCCACGGCCTTCAGCGTACCCTTGCCGCCGTAGCGCGAAGAGTCGCCGTCACGCAGTTCGAGAGCCTCATGCTCGCCCGTCGAGGCGCCCGAGGGCACCGACGCACGGCCGCATGCGCCCGATTCGAGTTCTACGTCTACCTCTACCGTGGGGTTGCCGCGCGAGTCGAGTATCTCGCGGGCCGTAATCTTTTCGATTTTCATATCCGTCAATATTTTATGCGGGCGGCGCGGGGCACGCCCTCCGTTAGTCCTTATCTACTGTATGCAAATTTCGTTCTAAATACAAAAACGTACAATCCCCATTACGTGGTATGCTGCCGCGCGGATTAACCACTTTTCGGGATCATTTGAAATGAAATGGCGACAACACACACTTCTCCGCAGCGACAAGGGCAATGCAGTGTGGCCGCATCATAAAAAATTTCCTACCTTTGTCATAAAACCCACAACACGGAAGATGAGAAAGATTGAAGTATGCTGCACCTCCCTTGCCGAGGCGCACGAGGCGCAGGCCGGAGGCGCCGTACGCATAGAGCTCTGCTCGGCACTCGCCGCAGGAGGCATAACACCATCGGCGGGAACGATAGCCGCCGTAGCCCGCGACAAGAGCCTTGCGATAGATGTGAACGTATTGATACGTGCGCGCGAGGGTTCGTTCCTCTACACCGGCGAGGAGGTAGATATCATGGTGCGCGACATCGAGCTTTGCCGCCGCGAGGGCGTACACGGCGTGGTTATAGGGGCCCTTACGGCCGAGGGCGACATCGACATCGAGGCGTGCCGCCGCATGGTGGAGGCCGCCCGAGGACTCTCCGTCACCTTCCACCGCGCCTTCGACGTATGCCGCGACCCGCACCGTGCCCTCGAACAGATCATAGGGCTCGGATGCGACCGTCTGCTCACCTCGGGCCAGCAGCCCTCGGCCGCAGAGGGGGCACCCCTCATAGCCAAACTCGTAGAGCAGGCCGCAGCGCGTATCATAATCATGCCCGGCGCAGGCATACGCCCCGACAACATAGCCGCCATAGAGAAGACGACACGTGCCGCCGAATTCCACTCGACGGCACGCGGCCCCGTCACCGAAGACGGTATGATATATCGCAATTCACGCGTCACATTCGCTCCCGACCCGTCGGAGGAGCACCTCGTAAGGCGCACCGACCGACGTGTCGTGTCACAGCTTGTGAATGACGTTGCGTAGCTGGTCCGCAAGCGAGGTGTTATATCCCTGCGTGAAGTAGACCACGCGGCCGAAGCTGTCGCACACGGCCACCACGGGCATCGTCCGCGACGAGGACTTGCACCCCTCGCACAACATCGACGCCACCTTGCCGCCGGTATCCACACCCAGCGACGCCTTTACTCCGCCCAGAAGCTTGCGGTCGAACTTGGACGCATCCTCCGCGCTGCGCATGAGTATAACCACGGGGCGGCCCCACTTCTCCAGCTCCTCCGAGAGCGAGGCCAGATCCCGCAAGGCGTGGTTCGTAGGCTCGTCGCCCGCACCTACAACGGCCAGAAGGAAGTAGCCGCGGCCCGTCGTCGAGAGCAGCGAGGTCTCCTCATCCGCCCCCTCGGGAAGGTAGCGGCGCTCGGCGTCGATAAAGCCCACAACACCTATATCGTCATTCGCCGCACGTATAACCAGCTCCACGTCGGTCGTCCGTCCCTCCTCGATACGGAAGGTCACGGCACGTGAGAGAACCTTGCCGCTGGCCATGCGGTTACCCGAAGTCAGCATATAGTATCCCTCCTCCAGCTCGAACGAGCGGCTGAAGTGCGAGGCCGAGGCGTCGGCCCCGAGTTCCGTGGCGTCACCGCCCGAGAACTCAAGCAGGTGGCAGCGCCCGCCGTCTATCTTCGCCAGCGTGAAGTGGCGGTAGTAGTCGGGGTTGGCAAGGTGTGCATTCGTCGCATCGTACGTCATGCGGAGAAATCCCGTGCGGCTCTCGCGCTCGGCGACGGGGCCCTCCAGAAGGACATCAACCCAACCGTCCGTTCCCATATACTGAGCCTTGCCCGTCAGCACGTCACGGCGTGCGGCTATGCCGAACGAACGGCACGCCGCCACGAAGAATATGTCGCGCGAAAGTGCGTCGGCACGGCGCGCGCGGAGCGTTCCCGCGGGCGTAGCCTGCAGGTGGAGCGGGTTATAGGCATCGGCCGGCACGATATTCTCACGCGTCCATGCGATGATCTGAGCGGCCGTCGGCTCCGTCCCAAGCGCAGGTTCCAACACAGCGCGTATCTCGCGGCGGTAGGGCTGCAGGAACTCGTCCGCGATGCGCGGCGAGAGGATGTAACGCACATATTCGTCCGTCAGTTCGGCCGCAGGCGTCGACTCCAGAGCATCGCGCAGAACCGACGCAGGCGTATCGCGCAGGTCCTTGCGCGAGACTGCCGACAACATAGCCACCGCGCGGGCGCGGTCATCACCCGCACCATCAAGGAAGGCCTTCACCTCCTGCCAGTTGCCGCGTGCGGCAATCAACAGGTCGCGTGTGGCGGCGTCGCAATCCCCGCACCGCTCCCCGGTCATGAAGGTCGCCGTGTAGGCCATACGTATCGAATCCTCGTGAGCGAGGCGTACCTTGTTCGCCGCAACGGCCTCCTCCGTAACATCGGCCGGGATACGTCCCGTCGGCGGAGGTGTCAGGTCAAACTCCACGGCGAACATGTCGCCCGCCTCGTGGTCGAGCGTTACGGTCATAGTTTCGCCCCCAAGCTCCCCGACACCGAAGCGACCCTCGTGCGAGGCCCACACGACCATATCGCCCAGACCCGTATGCAGCGATACCTCGCCCCGCTCGTCGCTCGTGAGCGTCACAACGGTGCAATATTCCCCGTAGTTGAATATCTTGAACTCGACCGTCGCGCCCGCAACAGGATTGCCCTCCGTATCGACGACCGTCACCACCGACCGCCGCACGGGAGCATAGTTACTGACGACGTTGATCTCCGTATAGCACTCCGTGCGCTGGATCACATCCTCCGGCCCGTGATAGTCGCCATAGACGCGCGTGTGCATCAGCATGGCACGCGCCGCAGGCTCGTTGAACCATGCGACGTTGAGTTCGGGCTCCGGCTCGCATGCACCCAGAAACGACCACCGTCCGTCGACCCACACCTCAACCCATGCGTGGTTGTCGTCGGTATGGGCCCAGCGCGGCGTATAGACCTGACGCGCCGGTATGCCCACGGCACGCATCGCCGCAACCGTGAAGGTTGACTCCTCGCCGCAGCGTCCCTCCGCCGTGCGGATCATCGCCAGCGGCGACGAAGTACGCGCATCGGAAGGCGTATAGGTAGCCTTCTCGTGGCACCAGTGGTTGATCTCCAGAGCCGCATCGTGAAGCGACAGGCCCTCCACACGGCGACGCAGCGTGTCATAATATATCATGCGGAACTCGTCCAGACGCTCGTTGTTCACGCGCACGGGCAGCACGAAGTGGCGGAACAGATCCTCCGGAACGTCGCGCCCCCACGCCATCTCCTCGCGCGCACGCAACGCATAACGCACATTGTCGAGGAAGAACTCCCCGTCGTAGTCGCCCATGTCGGCCGTGCTCATCGAGGCGTAGAGGAACTCCATGGCCTCACGTTCGGCCGCGCTCATCTCGGTATCGAAGACCGCGAAGAGATCCCCCTCGGTGAACAGCGCACGCCGCGCCTCGAACTTGTCGTGGACCTCGCCGCGGACGGCCGGATCCGTAATCACATGCTCCGCGCACGAGGCCCCAAAAAGAGTCGCCGCCGCGGCCGCTGCAAGCGAAAAAAGTCGGTTTATCTTCATTTAGTACAGGTTTTTGCAGGTAAATATAGCAAAAAAAACTATTTTTACCCCGCAAAACCCGCTTCAGATGAATTCCAGAGGTAACATTCTCGCCCTCACGCCCCTCGCCCTCTTTCTCGGCATATATTTCATCGGGTCGATCATCGTGGGCGACTTCTACAAGATACCTATCACCGTGGCCGCCCTCGCCGCCTCGATATGCGCCGTGGCAATGTCCCGCAAACCCCTCGTCGAACGCCTCGACGACTACTCGCGCGGTGCCACCGAACCCAATATCATGCTCATGATATGGATATTCGTGCTCGCGGGCGCTTTCGCCGCATCCACCAAGCAGATGGGCGCCGTGGACGCAACCGTGGCCCTCACGCTCAAGGTCGTACCCGCAAGGTTCCTTCCGGCGGGTCTCTTCATCGCCGCCTGCTTCACATCCATATCCGTCGGCACTTCCGTCGGCACCATCGTCGCCCTCGTGCCCATAGCCTCCGCAATAGCCACCCAGACCGGGTGCGACACCGAGTGGATCGTAGCCATAGTCGTCGGCGGGGCATTCTTCGGCGACAACCTATCGTTCATCTCCGACACCACCATAGCCGCTACACGCACGCAAGGATGCTCCATGCGGGACAAGTTCCGAACGAATATCCGGATCGTAGCCCCCGCCGCCCTGATAACGCTCGCAATATATATCTTCTCGCAGAGCCACAGATTCGTATATGACGGCGCCACGGAGGTCTCGTTCGTCACCGTCATACCATATCTTCTGGTGATAGTCACCGCCGTCATGGGCGTCAACGTGCTGGTCGTACTCACACTCGGCATAGTCTCGGCAGGCATCATAGGCATCGCCGCCGGAACCATGAGCCCCGTCGACTGGAGCGTCGCCATGGGCTCGGGAATGGCCTCGATGGGCGAACTCATAATCGTAACCATGATGGCCGGCGGCATGCTCGAGATGATACGCCTCGGCGGCGGAATCGACTACATCATCTCGCGCCTCACCGCCCGCATACGCTCCCGCCGCGGCGCCGAGGCCGCCATCGCCTCCCTCGCCGTCTTCGCCGACATCTGCACCGCAAACAACACCGTCGCCATAATCTCCGTAGGCACCATCTCGCGTAACATAGCACACCGCTTCGGCATCCCGCCCCGCCGCGCCGCAAGCCTGCTCGATACATTCTCGTGTTTCGTGCAGGGAATAATCCCATACGGCGCACAGCTGCTCATGGCCGCAGGCCTCGCCTCAGTATCCCCCGTGCAGATAATACCCTACCTCTACTACCCCTTCATCATGGGCTGCTGCGCCGTGCTGGCCATAATCCTGCAACGCCCCCGATACCGAGACTAAGCCCCGCCGCAGAACCCCCGCCTCAAGAAAAAGCATAGAAATAGCATATCTACGGCACAACAAACGTCAAAAAAAACGTATATTTGCACAACCCTACGAGGCGAAATACGAAATACATCAAAACCAAACATTTAAATAAAAAAAACATGAAAAGAATCTACACGATCGTAATGGCTGCCGCCGCATGTCTCTCGATGACATCGTGCGGTGGCAACGGCGCAGCAAAGAGCGCCGAGGGCGACGCTGCGGCCGACAACAAACTCCCCATCGGATTGCAGCTCTACAGCATCCGTGACGATATGGCCAAGGACTTCAAGGGTACGCTCCAGAAGGTCAAGGATATGGGTTATGACGGCGTCGAGTTCGCAGGCCTCTACGACAACACCCCCGAGCAGGTGAAGGCCATGTGTGACGAGATCGGTCTGGTACCCGTATCGGCTCACGTGCCTCTGGCCGACATGCTCGCCGACATCGACAAGGTTATCGCCGACTACAAGACTATCGGCTGCCAGTACATCGTCGTTCCCTACGTTACCGAGGAGCGCCGTCCCGGCGGTGAGCTCTTCATGCAGATGATCGACGAGATCCGCACCATCGGCCAGAAGGTAAAGGATGCAGGCATGACGCTGCTCTACCACAACCACGACTTCGAGTTTACCAAACTCGAGGATGGTCAGTACGGCCTCGACTACCTCTACGCCAACGTCCCCGCCGACCTGCTCCAGACCGAGCTCGACGAGTGCTGGGTAAAGTACAGCGGTGAGGATCCCGTCGCATACCTGAAGAAGTATGCCGGCCGCTCGCCTCTGGTGCACATCAAGGACTTCTACGCCGAGGGCAAGCAGGAGGGTGACCCCTACGCCCTGATCGGACTCAACGAGGGCGAGCAGAAGAAGGCCGGAACATTCGAGTTCCGTCCTCTGGGCGAGGGTCTGCAGGACATCCCCGCCATCATCAAGGCCGCCGAGGAGTCGGGCAGCAAGTGGCTTATCGTCGAGCAGGACGACCCCAGCATGGGCAAGACCCCCATGGAGTGCGTAACCATGAGCATCAACTACCTCAAGGACAACTATATCAACTGCTCGGGCGACTGCTCGACCGAGGATTGCGCCGCATGCCCCGAGAGCAAGAGCTGCGAGGGCTGCCCCGAGGCAAAGTAAGCATTCGCACGCAATATACCAATATCCCAAATAGCAAAGGGCCAGCCTGCAAAGGCGGCCCTTTTTTCGTTCCTTATATTCGGGATGTATGCCGCCCGCCATCTCTTGCAACCTTCGCCGCGCACGGCCAAAACACTAGCATTCGGATCGAATACAATATGTCCGCGACGAAAAGATACGCCCCGCCGGGAACATTATATCCACGGCAGAGAAAATAGCCCACCGACGGAACAATACGCCCCGACAAAAACAATACGCCCCGACCCTTTTGAAGGGGTCGGGGCGCATGTGAAAAGCGCAGTGCGAGCCGGCTATCCGAGCGTATAGGGCTTGCGGTACTCGTAATGCATGTGTTTCTCAGCCTCGGGGTCGTTCATGAACTTCTGCACGATGGGGTTCCAGTGCAGAGGACGATCCAAGTCGTAGGCGATGTTACCCAGATTACATACCGTGCAAGAGCTGTGTCCGATCTCTACCGGCACATTGGGATCACGACGCGTGCGGACGCCGTCGATGAAGCTCTGGTAGTGAGGCACGTTGGTCTCATACATGGCCTTCTTGTCGACATCCGAGGGCATGAACTCCGGTGACGAGGCGAGGAACTCGCCGCGGCATACCTGAATCCAGCCATTCTCGCCGTAGATCTTGATACCCTGCTTGCCGCCGTCGAACTGCTGCTGCGTCATCTCGATACCGTTGTCGTAGCGGTAGGTAAGGCACTCGTACGGACTGCACGACGGGGGCAGGATCTCAACGGGACCCGACCCGTCCTTGCCGATAGCCCACTGGCCTATGTCGAACATGTGCGCGCCCCAGTCGGTGGTATAACCGCCGCCAAGGCCCTTATACCAGCGCCATGCACCCCAGCACTCATCCGCGCCGTTCTCCAGAATCAGCGGGTTGAGCTCATGGTTGTAGTGCCACGTATCGGCCAACGGGCCCAGCCACAGATCCCAGTCCAGACCTGCCGGCACGGCCTGCTCGGGCAGATCGTACGGCTTGGGGCCGTCGCCCACGTGGGCCTTCATCAGCGATACCTTGCCCAGACGTCCCTCGCGAACAACATTGGCCGCATGGATGAACTCAGCCATCGAACGCTGCATGCTGCCCACCTGAAGTATACGGTTGTTCTCACGCACGGCCTTGACCAACTGCTGGCCCTCATAGATCGTGAACGTCAGGGGCTTCTCAAGATATACGTCCTTGCCCGCACGGCACGCGGCGATGGCGATGATGGCATGCTGGTGGTCGGGCGTGGCGATAACCACGGCGTCGATATCCTCACGTGCAAGAACCTCCTCGTAGCGGATATACATGTCGAGTTTGTTCTTAATGCCGTTGTCCGCATAATACTTGTTCACGCGGCTCTGGAAACGGTCACGCTTGATATCGTAGACGTCGCAGCCGGCTACGATGCGTACATTGGGGATGGTGATGAATCCGCTCATCAGATATATGGCCTGCTGGCCCAATCCGATGAAGCCGATGTTGATCTGATCATTCACATCGCCCTTCTTGGCCTTCTTCGGCGCCATGGCTGCCGATACCGACCGCGGAAGGATGAGCGCAGAGGCTCCCAGCGCCGAAAAGCGCAGGAAATCCAAACGAGATAATTTCGAACTCATGATTCGGGATTTTTAAGGTTAACAGTTTAGTCAACCGTAAAATTAGGAAAAAACTCCTTTCCGACCAACATTTTCGGGAAGTTTTCGGCCACGCCCGCATCAAAAACGGCATCTTGCGGCCGCACCCGAAACAACATGTGCGGAAAAGCCCCCTTACGGGATCTCTATTCCGCACACATCCGGTCCGCGTACTGCGCCGTCACACGCACACGCACACGCACACGCACCCTCAGCCGTCACGCCGTCACGGGGCCCACTCCCCTACGCACGGTCTCCGCCCCCACGGTCAGCGTCAGCGCTCGCGCGTATCGCGCCACTCCACAACCTCGGGTTTGAGTTCATCCTCGCGGTCGACCCACTCGCCGCTGCGAAGCAGGCGCTCCTTATAGCGGTCCATACGCTCCACGATACTGAAGCGCGGGCGCTCGCGCGACTGCGCCTCCTCGCGCCGCGACGGACGTATCGTCTCGTTGAAGATCGACGCCCGCGTCGGACGCCGCCACGGCTCCCACTTGAAGTTCTTGAGCCGCAGGGGCTGCGTCGGCGGCACCTGCGCTATGGGGTAGAGCGTGAAGGGTACATCGTTGCGGTAGGTCATCCCCACAAGCTCCTTGTCCTCGATATAGAACGAGGCCGACGCGCTCTCCAAATAGATCATCTCCGTAACTACGGGCGATGTCTCATCCTCACGCTGGAAATAGATCGTCTGCACGTTGCCGTCAACGTCATTGCGATAGATCTCGTTGTCGCGGAAGAAGGCCGTCATCTGCTTGCCCGCAACCTGATTGTAATACGTGGTGTCGATCTCGGCAACCATGATCGGCTGCCCCAGAAACTCCGCCCGCGTGATCTGGCGGTTGGCCGTATATATATCGACCACATCCGAGGCTATCTGGTTCGAGTTGTTCCACAGCAGCGGGTTGATATAGAGATGTATGATCGAATCGGTCGAGAAGCTCACCATCGAGTCGCACACCATCTGCGCATCGCTGCGGTAGACACGTACATTCCGATAGGCCTTAACAAGGCGGTAGAGGCTGTCGCCGTGCACGGTATCGGCCTGCACCATACCCGTGCTGTCCGTAACGGCCGACGCATCCGCTATGACGCGCTCATCGCCAGCCACACTGTCGCCGCCGCGCTTGGCCCCAAGATTCATTATGCTGTCGCGGATACGGGCATCGCGCTCGCGCGCTGCGGCATCCAGAGAGTCCAGATGCGACACGTCGCGCCCGCGACGCAACGCCTTCTCGCGGACCTTCGCACGGCGCACCGAGTCGCGCGCCGACGCCTTCGCCGCGCGCTCCAGCTCCACCGCCTTCAGTTTCTCGAGCTGCGCCGTAGCCTTCGCCTGACGCTTCATCGCTATCGAGTCGAGCTTCTGCTTGCGCGCCGCAGCCTTCACCCGTTTCGCCTCCGCCTTCAAGGCCTTCACACGCTCACGCTCCAGAGCCTTGCGCGCCGACGCGTCGAGCGTATCCGCCGCCACAGTGTCCGCCGCAGACATAGTGTCGGTATAGGCCTCGGGCGCAAGCGCCGCATCCTCCGCGTCGTCCACAGACTTCTGTTCGGCCGCAGCATCCGCCTTGCTCATACGGCGGCTCTCGAACGCCCCTGTCGGGCGCTCCGTCGGGCGCTGGAGTCTCTCTCCCCTCCCGGGCGCAGCGCCGTCCGGACTATCTGCATTGATATTGTCCGCATTGCCCTCAGCCGCAGCGATAGAGTCCGCAACGGCCGCAGCGATCGAGTCGGCACGCTCCTCGGCCGGCGTAACCGTGAAAAGGAGCATCGAGTCGGCACGCATGAAGACCGAATCGCTCTGCACCGTATCGTAGCTCACAACCGCCGCATCGAGCGTCAGCAACGCGTTGCCCGGATGCTTCCAGTACTCAGCATAGTCGCCGAAGGCAAGTATCTTGTTATCGAAGTCGTGCATCTGGATGTTGCGGCGCGAGATGACATGCTCATCCTCGCGGTAGTAGTAGATCGTATCGCCCCACATCTCCTGATCCTCCGTCAGGATATAGCCATCACGCGTAACCTTATAGCACTGCCCGGCCTTGTCGTAGGCGCCCTCCTCGGCCGAGAGGTAGTCGCCGTCGGCGTTCCATATCTCGCTGCCCGTAAAGAAACGCGCCGACTCGCTCGAGATGTTGTATATGACCGAATCGCTCTTCATGTCGTAGTCCGCGCCGTGCATCTCCACATCCTCCACGCACACCACATCGTGCGTGTCGGCATAGTAATACCCGCGCTGCGACTCGATAATGTTGTCGTCGTGAACCATCACGCCACCACCCGTATAACGGCCGACCTTGTCACGTGTGTTGAAACTGAAATTGTAGGTATAGAGCAGCGCGTCGCCGTCAACGACCTTCACGATCGGGGCGTAGACCTCCGCCAAGGAGTTAACGCCGTCGTAGACGGCACTGTCGCCGTAGATATAGACCGAATCCTGATTTATGATGACACGCCCGAAAAAGCGCATCTGCGCATCGCCGTAACGCACGGCGCTGTCGCAGACGATAACCGCACCGTTATGATGTGCGGCAAAGTTGCCCGTGAAGCATATTACACTGTCACGGCCGTTGTTGTAGGGGCGCACCTCGTCGGCCATGAAGTCGACCTTGCGGGGCTGCGAACGCCGCGCGCTGTCACGCCGCAGGCTGTCCTGCCGCGATGCCGCCAGTGCCTCCTGCCGCGCCCGCTCCTCCGCCGCACGCGAAGCCTCCGCCGCCGCGGCTCCGGCACCGCGATGCGCCGACGCCTGCGCCAGAAACAGAGCCGCAAAGAGCCCGACAACAGATATGATCGACACGATACGGCGCACGCCTCAAAACTCTTTTTATCCCTGTCACATGATCCTCCCGGCCGCGCATCGGGCGCCGGCTCAGAGGCTGCTTCATCCGACCGGGGTTACTTCACCCAATTCTTATATTCGAAATCCCCGTTGCGGAACTCCGGATCGATATAGACATATATGCCGTCGATCTTATCCGTGAGCCAATCCTTGAATACGCGCATCTGCTTGTCGTTCAAGGCCATCTCCTCGATCGTAAGGTAGTCCTCGTTCAGCGAGGCCGGGTGCGACGGGATAACGTCCAGCAGCTTGACGATCTTGCTCAGCTCGTTGCCGCTCAGATCCTCCGCCTGATAGGCGTTCGACACATCCCCCACGTTCATGTGCGAGATGGCCACGTAGTCCTTCAGGCTGCGCCCCTCGCCGAAGTCCTCCTCACGGAACTTCGTGGCCGTATATTTCACGTTCGAGTAGTTGGGGTTGCTCGACAGGATATCGTGGTTCGAAACCAGACCGCCGTTCATCTTCGTCAGCGGGTCCTCCGAGAACTCTCGCGCCGCATCCTCGAAGGTGATCGAGTCGGCACGGATCAGGTCCGCAATGCTGTCCAGAAAACGCGTCGGCTCCAACAGCTCTTCCGACGTATAGGTCGGTTTGATCAATATGTGGCGCAGGCGGTAGTTGCCGTTCTTCGGCTCCTCCATCAACTCGATGATATGGAAGCCGAACTCCGTCTCGACGATCTCCGACAGCTGGCCCGGCTTGAGCTCGCCCGCAGCCTCCGCAAACGACGGCTGCCACTGCGACAGGGGACCGTAGGTCAGCTCGCCCCCTCGCATCGCCGACCCGGGGTCGGCCGAATAGAAGCGCGCCAGCACCGGCAGCGACGACTTGCCCGTGATGATACGCTCACGCATCTCCAGCAGGCGCTCTCGCGCACGCTGCTTGGCCACATCCTGCGACGCAGGGTAACGCACGATCTGTGCGTACATGTATTGTTTGGGTATGAGCGGGAGCTCGTCCTCCTTCAACGACTTGAAGTACCGCTCCACCTCGCCCGGCGTAACCGTAACATCCTTGATAACCGTATTCTGCATCGACGAGGCGTACTCCTGCTCGGTAATGCGCTGCGTCAGGATCTCGCGGAACGTATATATGGGCATGTGCTGCCGAGCCTCCAGCGCCGCTATCGAACCCTCCTCGGCGATCATCGACTGGATCTGCTGCTCGACATACGACGGAACGTCACCCATCAGCTCGATCGAGTCGATCAGAGCCTGACTGTATAAGAGCTTCTGCTTCATCAGAGCCTCCAAAGCCTCGTTCATGGGGTCGCGGTCCGAAGTGTAGCCCTGCGCACGACGCTGTTCCACCAACAGGTTGGCATAGGTTTCAACATCCGAATAGAGGATCGCCGAACCGCCTACCACCGCAACGACCTTATCGAGCATAACCTGCCGTTTCTGCGCCATGAGAAATCCCGATGCCGATACCACAGCCACGGCCAAAGTCAAAACAATCTTCTTAAACATATTATCTTACTGTTCCTTATATATTTTCCTTTCGCTTCCTTCGCTTACGAATTATCTTATATCTATATATCTATCGTAACACCATCTCTTATACCCTCTCACTTACATTTACTCCCGCTCTTTCTCTCGTCCTCGTCTCACGTCTTCGTCTTCTCTCCTTTTCTCTTCTCTCTTCACATCGTCTCTCCTCTCTTCTCTCCTCGTCTTGCCTCTCCTCGACTCTTCTCTCTCTTCTTCCTCTCGCTCTCTCCTCTCTCGCCCCCCCCGCGGCCCCTTGACGGGCCCCCGGGTCAGCGCCTTGCGGGCGCACCGGCTACGGGAGACTTGCCATCCGCCGTGTCGGCATAGATGCGGGCATGGCCCGACGCCATCGCCTCGGATACGATCTGCTCCTCGTGCGACTTGATGATTTCACTGCGCCGCTGCGTGATCAGTATGCGGCGTATGTTGTCCGCCACAACCTCCAGCGGAGCTACGTTCCCCTTGCGGCATACCGACGTGAAGTCGAAATAGTAACGTTTGCCGCCGGCGTCCATCTGCTGGATGCCCGTCTTGTCGAGCAGATGCTCGTTATCCTGAGACTGCGCCGTCGGCAGGTAGGTCAGGAAGTCGTTGAAGCCGACCCACTCCGAACGCTTGTCCACAAGCTCGAATCCGTTCTTCTCGCATATCTCCGAGAGCGTCTTGGCCGCACTCTGCGACGTGGCCGCATCCCGCATCTGCTTCATCAGAGTCTTGCTCTGGCGGTACGAGGCGTCGAAACGCAAAACACGTCCCTTGACCAGCGTGCGGTCGAGTATGAAATCGGCCTTATGCGTATTGTAGTAGTCGGCGATATCCTTATCCGTGAAGTCGGGGCTCATCTGCTGCTCGACATAGTACTGGTCCACCTTGCGCATCAGAAGCGAATGGCGGTACTCCTCAACCATACGGTCTATATCCTCCTCCGACCCCGAGAAGAGATCGTCGGCCTCCTCGACCTTGAGCTGGCGCACCAGCCACTTGTCAACATACAACTTTACGAACGACACGCTGTCGTCACCCTTGACATTGGCCGGCATGGCCTCCATGATCTCGTTTATCTTGAGCTCCTTGCGGCCAACCTTGGCGACGGTGTTGTCGCTCACCAGATAGTCCGGCAAATCGCGGCACGCCGTCATCGCGACGGCCGTCGCAGCGAGCAATATTTTCACTACAAGGCGCATAACAATCGACAAAGATACATTTTTACTCCCAAATAACGTAAACCTTGCCGCTATTATTACTCTTCGGCCGTACAATCATCCTTTTTGATGCGACGGACAAGTATGAACATGCGCACCAGCGCCGCCACCGACAGCACGCCGCACACGCCGTATATGGCCGTTGCGACCCACGTGCCGCCCGCAAGGTCGCGCACCGTCACGTCACCCGCACCCACGACCTCCAGAAAGCAGGCCGTCGTATTGTTCAGAGCGTGCAGCATGATGACTATCACCAGCGACCGGTAGCGCAGATAGTAGAATCCCAGCACGAGGCCTCCGGCCAGAGCCGTCACCATGGCCGCAGGGGCCACATGCACGGCGGCAAAGACTACGGCGGGGCATATCCATGCCGCCACGCCGCCGTAGGCGCGGCGCATGCCCCCCGTGAGGAAGCCGCGGAAGATGATCTCCTCGAACAGCGGCGCCACCACGATCGAACAGAGCAGGAACCATCCGCCCGTGCCCATGTCGCCGTCACGTCCGGGCAGCATCGAGGCCAGCGGCTCGACCGCTATCGAGAAGCACCACAGAAGAAGGTATCCGCTCAGAAGGCGTATCGGAGAGGCCCAGCCGGGCGCGCGGAACGTAAGGCGCGCGCTGCGCCCCATGATGCGGCCGTAGAGCGCCAGCAGCGTTACGCACAGAACCATGGCGATGGTATAGACGGCCGCCAGATAGCGTCCGCGCAGGAAACCCGCACCCTCGGCATCGGCCGCGGGGGGCGTGCCCCCGAACATACCGTAGATGAGCGCCGCAGCCCACTGCGAGAAGACAAAGATCAGCCCCGCAATGATCAGATCGCTCCATCCGTATCCGGCCGCAGCACGCCGCGGCGACCCCTGCGCCGAAGCGCCCCTGTCACTCCCTTCCGCCATAAGACAATCAATTCAGCATACGTGTTATGAGTTTACAAAGTTAATCATTTTTCGGCAACCGTTGTTTTATTCGATTTAATTTCATTAATTTTGTCCGATTATATCCTGCCCGTCCGCTGCGGCATAAAACGTGCCGGCAGAGTGTGCGGACGGAGCTTGTGACAACGTTTTACATACGTATATCCGCAACACGAAAACTATGTCTAAAGTTATAGCCTTAGCAAACCAGAAGGGCGGTGTCGGCAAAACCACCACCGCCATAAACCTCGCCGCCTCGCTCGCCCTGCTCGGACGCAAAGTCCTGCTGCTCGACGCCGACCCGCAGGCAAACGCAACGTCCGGACTCGGATTCGACATCGACCTCGAAGGCATATATGAGTGCATCGTGGGCGAAAAACGCGCCAAGGAGGTCATACGCCAGAGCCCCGATATCAAGAACCTCTGGCTGCTGCCTTCGAGCATAGACCTCGTGGCCGCAGACACCGAACTGCCAAAGATGGAGAACGGGCACTTCGTCATAAAGGGCATCGTCGACAGCGTGCGCGAGAGATTCGACTTCATCTTCATCGACTGCTCGCCCTCGCTCGGATATACCACCGTCAACATCCTCACCGCCGCAGATACGGTCCTCATACCCGTACAGTGCGAGTATCTGGCCCTCGAGGGTCTGAGCAAGCTGCTCAACACCATCAAGATCGTCAAGAGCGGCCTCAACCCCGACCTCGAGATCGAGGGTTTCGTGCTGACGATGTACATGCGCAACCGCCTGAACAACCAAGTCGCCGCCGAGGTGCGCGAACACTTCGGCCCGCTGGCCTTCGACACCGTCATCCAGCGAAACATACGTCTCGGCGAGGCCCCCTCGCACGGCAAGCCCGTCATGCTCTACGACGCCGCCGCCACAGGCTCCGCCAACTATCTGGCTCTGGCCAAGGAGCTGCTCATGCGCAACCGCCGCAAGGCCGCTCGCGCCCGCAAAGAGGCCGCCGCAGAATCTGCCGACGCGCCGCAGGCCCAGTCTCAGGAGTAACGAAAAAAAACGACATCGAGATATGAAACAGAAAGGTTTAGGACGTGGACTGGATGCAATCTTCGGCACCGAGAACATCGCCGCCAAGGTTACGCCCATGAGCCACATGGCCCAGATACCCATCGGGCAGATCGTACCCAACCCCTCGCAGCCCCGCACCTCGTTCGACGAGGAGGCGCTGCGCGAGTTGTCCGACTCGATCCGCCAGCTCGGCATCATACAGCCCATAACGGTACGCCGTGACGGCACCGACCGCTACATAATAATCAGCGGCGAGCGCCGCTGGCGCGCCTCGCGCATGGCCGGTCTCGAAACCCTCCCAGCATACGTGCGCGAGGCCGACGACGAGAACCTCCATGCCATGGCCCTCGTGGAGAACATCCAGCGGCAGGACCTCAACGCCATAGAGATCGCGCTCGGCATGCAGCGCCTGATCGACGAGTGCGGCCTGACGCAGGAGCAGATGGCCGACAAGGTGGGAAAGAAACGCTCCACGGTATCGAACTACATGCGTCTGCTCACACTCCCCGACGAGGTGCAGCTCGCACTCAAGGAGGGGCTCATATCGATGGGCCACGCCAAGGCTCTGGCCGCACTGCCGCGGCAGATGCAGGTCAAGGCCCTCAAGAAGTGTCTGCGCGGCGGGCTCTCTGTACGCCAGACCGAGGAGCTGGCACGAAAGGCCGCACAGGCTCCGGCTCCCGCCCCCGCTCCCGAAGAGGAGGAGTATCCCGAATCATACTCGCGCCTTGTCGAGCAGCTCGAGCCATACTTCTCGCAGAACATAAGCATCAAGCGCAGCCGCGGCGGCGGCGGACGCATCGTCATCGAGTTCTCGGGTGACGACGAGATCGACTCCTTCATCGAGCGTCTGCGCGCACGCGGCCCACAACAACAAAACGACCTTTAGCGACGTTTATACTCCGTGTGCGGCCACAACCGACAGCGACGGCCGAGCCGTCCGAGGTCGCGCCGAAATGCCGTAACGGCAGAGACGGCAGGCCGACACGAACACAACAGACGCACCAACACAAGCGCACGCGAATGTCCATTTGCAAGAACCGGAGGGGATTGATCCGACGCAACAGGGTTGCGGCACAACGCATACGGCGCAAGAGGCCGATGCGCCGCATCCTCATTGCCCTTACGGCCGTCATAGCCGTAGCGGCCGCCATCCTCGCACCCGTCGACACCTTCGCCCAGAGCATCCAGCGCGGGAATATGCGCTCGGTCAGCGGCGGCATGCTGCAACGCCGCGCCAAGGCTGCCGCCAAGCCCTCGGACGAGGCTCTGCGCGCGGCCGTGGACTCACTCGTACGCATGCTCCCCGAAGGGACGCTCCCTGCGGCCGACACGGCCGCCCTGCGCGCCATACCCGCAGACTCGCTTCTCAAGATGCTGCCCGATACGCTGCAGGCGCTGCTGCCCACGCTTATGGCCGGACATACGGCGGAACAGGATATGGCGACAGATTCGCTGGCCACGCTGCTCCCCGATTCGCTCCGCACGGGCATGATCGTAAGCGGAGAGACGCTATCCGATACCGATCTGTATGACGATCCCCTCTCGCCGGGCATGAGTGCCGGCATAGCCGCCGGCGGCGGCAAGCACGCCAAGGCCCGACGCAAGGCACTGCTGCAGCAGCGGCAGATCGAGGAGCGCAGCGAACGTCTGCGCCGCCGCCAGATCGAGGCCGATTCCACGGGGGCGAAGAAGATCCACCAGCCGCTCTTCAGCGACTCGGCTTCGCTCTCGAAGGTGTGCTGGATGGCCGCCGTGATGCCCGGATACGGACAGATATACAACAAGCAGTACTGGAAGCTGCCCGTACTCTACACCACCCTTGGCACGTCGATAGGGCTGGCCGTACACCAAGGATCGCTCTACAAGCCCCTGCGCCGCGAGTATGACCGCCTCACGGCCGAGAGCATGTCCCGCACCGAGGAGCTCAACTCGCTCCAGAGACGCATGATACGCGCAAACACCGCACGGCAGATATTGTGGGGCACGGCCGCCGCGTCGTACATATATTTTCTGGGTGACGCCGCCGTCAACTACGCCACGAACGAGGTCTCGGACGTAAAGAAAGCCACCACACTATCGCTTATATGTCCGGGTGCGGGGCAGGTCTACAACAAGAGTTACTGGAAGGTGCCCATCGTCATCGGCGGACTCGCATCGATGGCCTACGTCATCGACTGGAACAACCGCGGATTCCAGCGTTTCAAGACGGCATACAACCTGCGTTCCGACTTCGAGCAGAACCCCGGAAAGTATCCCGACGGCGTCTCGCACGACGAGTTCGGAGGCCGATACTCGGCATCGTACCTCAAGAACCTGCGCGACGCATACCGCCGAAACCGCGACCTGAGTATCCTGCTCACAATAGCCGTATATGCCTTTCAGGCCATCGACGCACATGTCGATGCCCACCTGAAGGATTTCGATGTCTCGGACGACCTCACCGTATCGCTCGAACCGATGTTCGATACCACATATACGCAGATAAGCGGCACACAGCCCGCATTCGGATTTAACCTCAACATAAGATTCTGACAACAGACAAGAGATGAACCATACGAAAACCTTAACCCTGATCCTGCTCACGCTTCTGACCGCGGCGTCGGGCATGGCAACGGCACAAAACCGCACAGAGAAGAGACCGCGCAAACTCAGCACCAAGAAACAGCTCGTCATCGAGCGTCAGCGGGCCGACTCGCTCGCCGCCCTCGTCGAGGAGTACCGCCGCCGCGAAAGCGACTGGCAGAAGGCGTGGCACGACGCGCAGGAGCAGGACGAAAGGCATCACCATGTCGAGCAGTTCGCCGTAGACTACACCCCCGCCCGCGCCGACTCTCTGGCCGAGCAGCTGCGACTGCAGCAGGTGGACGACGCCCTGCAGAACTTCTTCAACGACTACGTCTGCGAGCCTGCGGACATGAGCACCGACACACAGCTCGACTCGCTCTACGCCGCGCGTCTGAAGACTCTCGTCTCGCCCATACACCTGCCTTACAACCAGATCGTACGCACATACATCAAACGCTATACCGACGGCTCGGGCCTCATGAGCCGCGTGCTCTCGCTCTCGCAATACTACTTCCCGATGATCGACGAGGAGCTGCTCAAGGCGGGCCTTCCCGTCGAGCTGCACGCAATGGCCATAATCGAGTCGGCACTCTCCGCAACGGCATACTCGCGTGCCGGCGCCGCAGGTCTCTGGCAGTTCATGCCCACGACCGCCAAGGCATACGGACTCGAGGTCAACTCGATGGTCGACGAGCGCTACGACCCCCTCAAGTCGACCCGCGCCGCATGCCGATACATGAAGGACCTCTACGAGATGTACAACGACTGGAGCCTCGCAATCGCCGCATACAACTGCGGCCCCGGAAATGTCAACAAGGCCATGGCCCGCGCCGGCGGAAACCCCCAGTCGTTCTGGGACGTATATGAGTTCCTGCCGCGCGAGACCAGAGGATATGTCCCCTCGTTCATCGCCGCATCCTACGCTTACGCGTACCATCAGGCACACAACATAACATACGCCGAGCCCCCGATGCCCATTGCCGTCGATACCATACAGGTATCGCGTCTGCTCCACCTCGGGCAGGTATCATCGACCATAGATGTCTCGACCGACGCCCTCAAGATGCTCAACCCTCAGTACAAGCTCGACGTCATACCCGCCACGACGAAGAGCTATACGCTCGTGCTGCCCGCAAACCGCGTCACGGAGTTCATCTCGAATCAGGATTCGATCTACGCCAAGGACTCGGTCTACCTCAAGGAGTATCTCGATCCGGCCGTCGTCGAGAAGAAGAAGACCGAGCAGACCGTAATATACTACCGCGTCAAGAGCGGCGACCCCCTCGGCGCCATAGCCCGCCGCAACCATGTCACCACGTCGCAGCTCATGCGTTGGAACGGAATCAAGAATCCCAACCGCCTAAGCATAGGCCAGCGTCTCAGGATCGAGAAACATTAACCGCACGGCAGGCATGACCCTCCTCGACAACGATACCATAGCGGCTCCGGCCACGGCCGCGGGCGGCGCCCTCTGCGTCGTACGCGTCAGCGGCCCGCGCGCCATAGACATCTGCGACACGATATTCAGGGGCCGCACGCCCCTCGCCGCCGCAAAAACGGCATCCGCACACTACGGATCGATCGCGGATACGACAGCAGGGGTCATCGACGAGGCCATAGTCACCATATTCCGCGCACCGCACTCATATACGGGTGAAGATTCGGTCGAGATATCCGTACACGGGTCATCGTACGTGGTGCGGGCCCTCATGCAGGCCCTCGCACGCGCCGGAGCCCGCCCCGCACGCGCCGGAGAGTTTACGCGCCGCGCCTTCCTCGCCGGACGTATGGATCTGGCCCAAGCCGAAGCCGTAGCCGACATGATAGCCTCCTCGTCGCGCGCCGCCCACGCCGTGGCCGCAACACAGATGCGCGGGGCATACTCCCACGAACTGCAGGAGCTGCGCCGTCAGCTCCTCGACATCACATCACTGCTCGAACTCGAACTCGACTTCTCGGAGGAGGATGTAGAGTTTGCCGACCGCACGCAGCTCGACACCCTGCTGCGCCGCACCCGCGACAAGGTCGCCGCCCTCGCCCGCTCGTTCGCCCTCGGAAACGCCCTCAAGGAGGGTGTCGCCGTGGCTATCGTCGGCAGCCCCAACGTCGGCAAGAGCACCCTCCTGAACCGACTCGTCGGCGAGGAGCGAGCCATGGTATCCGACATAGCCGGAACCACACGCGATACGGTCGAGGCCCGCATCAATATTGACGGCGTGGACTACCGCTTCATCGATACGGCAGGCGTGCACCAGACCGACGACAAGCTCGAACTCATGGGTATAGACCGCACGCGGCAGGCCCTCGAAAAGGCCCGCATGGTGTTGTGGATAACCACGGCCGACGAGCCCGGCAGCAACGTCGGCAGCAACATCGGCAACAAAGTCGACAGCAACATCGGCAGCAATGTCGGCAGCAATGTCGGCAACCCGTCAGGTCATAACGTACATAACACCCCCGACACGGAGGCAGCCTTGAAGGCGGAGTTCGCGGCGGCAACGGGCATAGAGCTCACGTCCGAACAGATTCTCTACCTTATAATCAACAAGATCGACCTGCAACCACATACGGAGAGTGCCTCAGCCGTAACAGCCGAAGGGACGGAGGATAAATATACCATACGGCTCTCGGCCAAGACGGGCGAGGGGATAAGGACACTTGTCGCGGCGCTCGCGCGCAGCGTTGACGCGACGGCGGCATACCGCGGCGAGGCCATCGTCACCAACCAGCGCCACTACCACGCCCTGTGCGAGGCGCTCACGGCGCTGGATGCGGCTCTGGACGGATTGCAGCATGGACTCACGTCGGAACTGCTGAGCGAGGATATCCGCGCCGCAATCAACCACCTCGGTGAGATCACCGGCGAAATCACCACCGACGACATCCTACAAAATATCTTCTCGAAGTTCTGCATCGGAAAATAGGTCGTCATTTTTCCAATTAACCAAAACGCCATTTCGCCAGCACATCATCGGCATATAAACAGCAATAACAAAGCTATTTACAGTTTTATCTGCCAAACAAAATTTTCTCATCTCTTTGCTGTACGGATGCAAATAATTTGTTACTTTTGTGTTGCTATTCTGTTACTCGGCCAAAATGAGTAACAGAAGTAACAAAAATCATTCAACGCAAAAGGATATGGCGGAGATCAAAGAACCGATCCGGATCAGGCGCAAGAAGCTGACGAACGGGAACGTCAGCCTCTACCTCGACATCTACCTGAACGGAAAGCGGGAATACGAATTTCTGAAACTGTACCTCATTCCCGAAAAGACAAAAGCCGACAGGGAGGCGAACCGGCAAACCCTCCAACTCGCCAACTCGATCAAGGCACGGCGCATCGTC